>Ga0187893_10000367_pt1 | contig 117754 bp, 97 predicted proteins | sample MA1701074metaG_FD_139574 | JGI IMG/M metagenome (GOLD analysis project Ga0187893, IMG submission 139574) | White microbial mat communities from a basaltic lava cave in the Kipuka Kanohina Cave System on the Island of Hawaii, USA - MA170107-4 metaG ...
AGGCTTTCGCCCATTGCCAAAAATTCCCCACTGCTGCCTCCCGTAGGAGTCTGGACCGTGTCTCAGTTCCAGTGTGGCCGTGCTCCCTCTCAGGACGGCTACTGATCGAAGCCTTGGTGAGCCATTACCTCACCAACTAGCTAATCAGGCGCGGACCCCTCTTCGAGCGAATTGCCCCTTTTAACTCCAAAGCTTGTGCTCCGAAGTGTTATGCGGTATTAGCCCTCCTTTCGGAAGGTTATTCCCCACTCGAAGGCAGGTTATCCACGTGTTACTCACCCGTGCGCCACTCTACTTACCCTTGCGGGCTTTCGCGTTCGACTTGCATGTGTTAGGCACGCCGCCAGCGTTGATTCTGAGCCAGGATCAAACTCTCAGTGAGAATCTGATTTTAATTGTCGTTTAGGATGGACTCAAAGAATCTGATTAGGCTGGTCTTACACAGTTGTCAAAGATCACTACTGCAAAGCCCAGCGACTATATGTCAGCGGGCTAAGGCTGTCAACAGTTTTCTGGCGCGAAAGTAGATTTCTTACGACGGATGGAGATGTCCTTATGTCTCTTTCGAAATCGACACAAAGACCTCTTGAATATCCCTCTTGAGTTCAGACACCAAGCCCTTTACGTGTTCACCATTTTCTCCTTCAGCCATGATTCTCAGCAGAGGTTCAGTCCCTGAATAACGAATGACCAGTCGCCCAGAGTTTTTCAGTCGACCCTCCGCACGATGAATCAAAGCGGCAATCGCAGGTGTGCTGAGAGGCAGTCTTTCCTGAACCCGTAGCTCCTCCAAAACCTGGGGATAGGGAAGCAAACCCTCGGCCAAATCATCAAGACTGACCTTTCCGGCTACGAGCATCTCGGCCAGCTTTAAGGCCGTCAATATGCCGTCTCCTGCCGTGTGGCAGTCACTGAGGATTACATGCCCTGAGGGCTCACCGCCCAGATTAGCGCCGGTCTTCATCATCATCTCTAAGACATAACGATCTCCTACAGACGCGCGTATAAATTCGACACCTCGGTTCTGAAGCACACGCTCCAGAGCGTAGTTTGACATGACTGTACCAACGACCTTATTCCCTCTCAAAGCCCCGCTTTTCTGAAAATGAAGCGCCAATGCATAGAGTACGAAATCTCCGTCAAACACTCTGCCACTGGATGTTATGAACAGAGACCTGTCTGCGTCTCCGTCAAATGCCACTCCTAGGTCAAGTGCACGTGCATTTACCAACGAAATCAAGCCAGACAAGTGCAGGGAGCCACAATCTCGATTGATGTTTCTTCCGTCGGGCACTACATTGATAACCTCGACATGCGCACCCAGGTCACGGAACACTCTTGGTGCTATTTGGTAGGCGGAGCCGTTACAGACGTCCAGGCCCAGTCGAAGAGAAGAGAGTTCCGTTCCGATTTGACCCTTGAGGAAGCGCTCGTAATCCTCAACTAGCTCTGCTCGGTTGAGTCCTTGTCCTGTGGAGCCGTGTGGTACACGAATTTGGGCCCGCACAATTAGCTTTTCCAGCTCCATCTCCTCGTCGTCCGAAAGCTTGAAACCGTCTGGCCCAAAGATCTTGATGCCATTATCCTGATAGGGATTATGCGAAGCTGAAATCATAATCCCGAGGTCGAACCGGTGGGACTTAGTCAGACAAGCCAATCCTGGGGTGCTGATGATTCCGACATCATGGGCAGAGTCGATGCCTGCATCCGCCAAAGAAGCCGCGAGCACGCGGGTAATCCATTCTCCAGAAACACGGGTATCACGCCCCAAAACGACGCGTGGCTTGCTGCCGGCTCGACTCCACATCTCGGCCAGCGCGATACCTATCCTCGAGAGAGTTTCTGTGTCTAGCGGCGCATTCCCCGCCACGCCACGGATGCCGTCCGTGCCAAACAGTTGTCGCACAGGCTTTGACACTCAGTGCCTCCCTTGTCCTCACCAGACTCTTGCCGCCCATCTCGCCCAAACAGTGTTCAATCTGCTCGATCTAGCTGTCCCCCACCTGCTTGCCCTGCCTCGACTGTTACCGCTACCTGTGTCTCCTGCTGCGCCGAGAGTCTCACAAACGGGTCGTCAAGGTAGATGTGCAGACGGACCAGGATGCTGGTCGTCCGCCCCGAAATATCCAGGCTGTCGGTCGACGCCGAAAGCACCGCATCGAGATGGCTCGGTGGTCCCTCAACTTGAATTCTATCAGGGTTGCAGACCACGGCCCGGACATAGTGACCGGCGGCCGGCTTTCCGATAATGCGAGGCCGAATCTCTATCACTTTTCGTGCCGTTCGCTCAAATCGCAGTCGCACTTTACTCGGAGAGATCTTCGTCACTGTAATACCGAGAGGAGCAGAAACGTTGGATTCGCTCAGTGAGTATGTCCTCTCCCCAAGACTCCAGTCGGAAAGATCGATTGAAGCAGTCACATTGGAAGCATCAATTCTTTTGACTAGGCTAGAACTGGCGCTGAGCCGCACATCCACAGAATTCACAGCGTCTCCAAGCACCTCAATGTGTTTAGGAGAGTTTCGAAATTCGAGTGGTACTCTCAGCCCTATCTCAGACTTGGGTTCATCATTCAATGCGATCCACAGAAGCGAAGCCAGCAGCAGCGACACCAATTTGAGTTGTGCGTTCTGCAGAAAAAAGTTTCGAGAGTGTCGCCAGAAGTGATTCACGGCTGCTCCAGTAATGGTGTTGGCGCTCCTGCGTCCTCCGGCAACTTGCCGGCGAAGATAATCTCCAATCGTCGGCGCAAAGAATCTCCGTCCAGATTACGCTCGATTTGTCCCCCCACGACAACCGACATAATGCCTGTTTCCTCAGAGATCACAATAACAACCGCATCAGATTCTTCGGTAACCCCGATAGCGGCGCGATGCCGTGTGCCAAGCTCCTTGCTGAGCTTGGGATTCACGGTAAGCGGTAGGAAGCATGCGGCGGCAGTAATACGATCTTTCTGTATGATCACTGCGCCGTCGTGCAGCGGGGCTCCGGGAGAGAAAATGGCCACCAGCAAGTCGTAGGACAGGGAAGCGTCGATTGCGATGCCGCTTTCAATGTAATTCTTCAATCCGATATCACGCTCAATGACAATCAAACCACCGATTCGTTGCGAAGCCAGGGTCGTGGCAGCCAGCACAATCTCATCGTAAGTTTCCACGAAAGGATTCTGCGAGAACTGCCGAAGCAGCGGATTCTTCCCGATGTTCGCCAGTGCACGCCGAATCTCAGCGGCAAATAACACAATAATCCCGAAAACAAAGTAAGGAAGGATGTTCGTGAGGATCCATTGAATCATCCCCAGGTTCAGCCACCTCGTCACATAGAAGAACACCGCCAGAAATCCCAGTCCCAGAGCCATCTGGACGGCGCGCGTGCCTCGAATCAGCAACAACACCTGATAGATCAGTACACTGACGATCAGGATATCTACGACTGCATTCCAAGTCAGTTTGTCCAGGTTGACCCACTCTGGGAAGCTCATTGATTCTCCCCGCTGCCATTTCTTACGGCGTCACAGACTTTCAGTACTTGAAGTGTCTGCCGAACATCGTGCACCCTAACGAGATGTGCTCCTCCGAGGGCCGCAACCGCGCAACAAGCAAGGCTGCCTATCAACCGCTCTTCCACAGGCAGATTCAGGATCTTTCCCAGGAATGACTTCCGGGAAGCTCCGATCAGAATCGGAAGGTTAAGCTGGCGCAGAAAATCCAATCTCCGCAGAAGTAACAGGTTATCTTCAACCCGCTTGCTGAAGCCGATTCCGGGATCAACGATCAAACGCTCTCTGGAGATCCCCGCCGCAACCGCCCGCTGCGCGGAGCGCCTTAAGCTTTCAATCACCGTGCGGCAAGCATTTCTCACAGGTGGCAAGCCATGCATCGTCTCGGGCCTCCCGCGAGAGTGCATCAAGATCAGTGCCGCGCCCGTCGAAGCAACAACTTCGGCGAGCTTCCGATCAAGCCTCAATGCCCCGATGTCATTTACGATTTCAGCACCTGCAGCAATCGCCACCTTCGCCACATCAGCTTTGAATGTATCCACGGAAATCGGAATCTTCAGTCTTTTCTTAAGCGCTTCTATGATCGGAAGCACTCGCCGCAACTCGTCGGCGGCAGGCAAGACTGTCGAAAAGGCAGGACGCGTGGATTCTCCTCCGACATCAACAATGTCGGCACCTTCGTCTGCTAACTGAAGGCCACGGGAAACTGCGTCCCGAAAGCGGAAATAGCGCCCTCCATCGAAAAACGAGTCGGGCGTTACGTTGAGCACGCCCATGATGAGGGTCTTCTCCCCCAGAATCAATCGGCGGGAAGGAAGCCGCACTTCGTATTTCTTCCGTGCTTGCATCAGGGTCTAGTCTCAGTTTACTCCAAAGCACCGCAGAGACAGACGATTCTCGATGGTCGGAAAGCTGGGCAGGGAAAGTGTGAAAAGTGCGGGAACGTTGTCCGCTCCCGCAATCGTTTAGGCTGGCGCCGGTTTTTCCCGCTGTTTGTCTACCAGAGACGGAACAGATGGTGTGAGTGCTGACAGGACCTGCTTCTTCCGCTCCTCTGGATTTCCCGGCTTGGAGGAAAGAACCGGCTCACTCTTTTCCTCCAGAGGAAGGTTCTGAATGATCATTCGCACTTCGTTCGCATCCAATACTTCCCGTTCCAGCAGGGCTTCAGCGATCCGGCAAAGGGTTTCCTTGTTCTCTTCCAGAATTTGTTTCGCCTTGGCGTAACCCTCTGTAACAAGTCGCTTAATTTCATGATCTATTCTAATAGCAGTGTCTTCGCTGTAATCCCGGTGTTGAGCGATCTCACGCCCCAAAAAAATCTGTTCTTCCCGCTTGCCAAAAGTGAGCGGTCCAAGTTCGGACATGCCGTAATCGCAGACCATCCGGCGCGCCATTTCAGTGGCTTGCTCGATGTCGTTGCCCGCCCCGGTGGTCATGTGACCCAGAAAGATCTCCTCAGCCAATCGCCCCCCCATCATGATGGCAATTTGGCTTTCGAGGAAGTCTCGAGTGTAGGTGTGCTTGTCATCGGTAGGCAACTGCATCGTGACGCCTAGAGCCATGCCGCGCGGGATGATCGTAACCTTGTGCAGCGGATCGGCGTGCGGCAACATCGCAGCCACCAGCGCATGCCCGGCTTCATGGTAAGCTGTGTTTCGCTTTTCCGCGTCGCTGATAATCAGCGACTTTCTTTCCACTCCCATTAGCACCTTGTCTTTGGCACCTTCGAAATCTGTCATGCTCACGGACTTCTGATTGTAACGGGCCGCGTTCAGGGCGGCCTCATTCACCAGGTTTGCCAAGTCAGCACCTGAAAAGCCCGGGGTGCCACGAGCTAGCACTGTGATGTCCACATCCTCCGCCAGAGGAATCCGTTTCGTGTGAACCTGAAGAATCCCCTCGCGCCCCTTCACATCCGGACGCGCGACAATCACTCGCCGGTCAAAACGGCCAGGTCGCAGCAATGCAGGGTCGAGAACGTCGGGCCGGTTAGTGGCCGCGATCAGGATGACACCTTCGTTCGACTCAAAGCCGTCCATTTCTACCAGCAGCTGATTCAGGGTCTGCTCACGTTCATCGTGGCCGCCGCCCAAGCCTGCGCCGCGATGCCGGCCCACAGCGTCAATTTCATCGATGAAGATGATGCAAGGAGCGTTTTTCTTCCCCTGCTCGAATAGGTCGCGAACCCGCGAGGCGCCAACACCAACGAACATTTCTACGAAATCAGAGCCGCTGATCGAAAAGAACGGCACTCCCGCTTCCCCTGCAATAGCACGAGCGAGCAGCGTCTTTCCGGTTCCCGGAGGCCCGACCAGAAGCACCCCCTTTGGAATCCGCCCTCCAAGCTTCTGGAACCTTTGCGGCTCTTTAAGAAACTCGATGATCTCTTGCAGCTCTTCCTTCGCTTCTTCAGCGCCTGCGACATCCTTGAAAGTTACCTTCTTCTGTTGGGAAGAAAGCAGTTTGGCTCGGCTCTTGCCGAAAGAAAGCGCCTTGTTTCCTCCGCTCTGCATCTGACGCATGAAAAAAATCCAGAAGCCTATGAGCAAAACGAACGGTGCCCACGAAATCAAGGCTGTAAGCCACGGACTCTGAGTCGGTTCTTTCACCTTGAAAGAGACCCCCTTGGCTATCAGAGTTTTGAAAAACTCTGGATAGTTGGGCATGGTCGTCTTAAAAGCACTTCCGTCCTTGAATTTCCCTTTTACTTCACTCCCAGTGATCTCAACGCTGCTCACGTTGGACTTTTCGATTTCGCCGAGGATTTCCGAAAAGTTGTGTTCCTTCTCGGCTCCGCTTTGGGTGCGCGATACCACCTGCCAGAGCAATACGCCTGTAATGATCAGGACAACCCATAACAATAATGTCTTAACAGTTGAATTCAAATGGTCCTCCAAAACCTTCAGCGCTCTGGCTCGGAGAGAACACCCAGGTACGGCAAATTGCGGAACCTGTTGCGATACCCCAATCCATAGCCAACCAGGTATTCAGATTCGGGTGAGTCAAAGACGAAGGCCGCGTAATCAGCGTTGATCGAGATGCGTCGGAACTTTGGTTTGTCGAGGAGATAGCAAATCTTGAGGAGACGCGGGCCACCCTGCAGGATGTGCTTCGTGATGTAATCCAGAGTAATTCCTGTGTCGAGAACCCCGCCAACCAGCAGAACGCTCCGATCTCGAGCATCGAGTTCCGGGGAGTAGAGTATCCGCTTGATGCTGGAGACCCTATCCTCCCCTTCATCTACGTCCGCTTTCATGAAGTAACATAGCACTTCCCTGTCGATTTTTCGAATCAAATCTGCCGCAAAGACAAAGGAATCTTCAAGTAAGCTGACAACGGACAAATCATGTCCTGCGAAATCCTTATCGACCTCTCGGGCAATTTCTTCCACCCGTTTTTGGATCTGTTCTTCGCCGAACAACACCCGCGCGGCTTTCCTCGCCATCGTTTTCTTCCTTTCTTCGATCACCACCAAATTACCCTTGTTGACGCAGCTCCGAGTCAGGCAATCGGCAGACAGTGGCAAGTCCTTCACACAAATGATGGTGCCCGCGAGCGTGATTACCGGCCACTCGGCGCGGTCCAGACTAGGGACCTTTCTCTTCCCAAGAAGATCTGCCACTTTCCGGGGCGACGAAGCCCCTTGAGGCGAGTATACATCTCCCGAGACCCAGTTGCGCACAGTGAAACCTGTTCGCAGCTCTCCTTCGTCAAGATACAGCTCCCAGCGGTTGACTGCGTTTCGGCCGGCCGGCACCGCCTCCCGACTGGCCGTGAAGATCGATCCCGTCTCAACTAACTCTACTTTGCCTGGAATGCTAAGCCGGTGGCAATACCCTTCAGTTTTCCTGCTCCTATCTCCCTGCTTTTGAAGAACCAGAAAATCGAACTCCCGAATGACTTTCAGGTCGTGCGTGCTAAAGATGCGTCCGCTCTTGCCGTCCTCAAGGAGGTCGGCCACTGCTTTTACCTGTCCCAACGAAGGTGTGCGCTGGTTGCGAAACAAGTGGCTCATCGACTGACGAATCAGATGATTTCTGAGCCCTACAGGATGAGCCCGCAAGCCTTTGACACCCCAAGTCACCCGCCGAGTTCCAATACGTGCTTCCCGATGAAATAACTCTGCCGTGAGATGCACCATGGTATCAGATTCGTCCCGCAACACCTGTGCTGAGTTCGCTAGCACCTCAACCATTCTTGGATTGTACCGGTCCATCAACAGGGGCAGAAGCTCGAGCCGAATCCGGTTCCTCAGAAAGCGAGTGTCGTCATTCGAAGCGTCTTCTCTCCACTGCAATCCACAGGATTCCAGGTAAGCCCGAATCTCGTGACGCTGCAGCTCAATTAATGGCCGAACAAAGGTACCTCGCTTGGGTGGAATCGATGCCAACCCCAGGCTTCCGCTTCCCCGGATCAAGCGCATCAGGAACGTCTCAGCTTGATCGGTCATTGTGTGACCGAGGCCAACTTTCTGTCCTGATAACTTCACCGCACAGCGGGAGAAGAAGTCATATCGACGTTCCCTGGCCCAGTTTTCCAGGTTTTCCATTCGGACTGGAACTTCATGCTTGGGAATCCGCTCGACCGTCAAGGGAATCTCCAACTTCGCTGCCAGTTCCCCAACGAAGCGCTCATCCGCCTCGGATTCCGAGCCGCGCAGGCCGTGGTTAAGATGAGCCACCCTTAGATCCAAGCTGTACACTCTGCGGACGCCGACGAGAAGATGAAGCAACGCAATAGAGTCAGCCCCTCCAGAGACGGCTACGATGATACGATCGCCCTTGTCGAGCATTCGATGCTTCTTGATGGCGCGGACAAACTTCTCAAAGATCAAAGCCTTCATGGCAAGCAACTTTAGTGGACTACCGGGGTTTTTCTCAGCAATAAGGACCGAATAAACCGAGGATCAATCGAACTCTGACCCGCGAGCGGCGCCAGTTCAGCAGACATTCCTCGGGCCCAGGTTTCACTGTACTTCAGAAGCACAGCTTGCTCGTGACTCCCGTGGAGTCTTTCTAACACTAGTTGTTTCCCCCGCTGAACACACTTATGAGTCAGCTCCTTTTCGTCAAGTCGGTCTCTGTGGGTACCTTTGAGCATGGTTTCGACATCCCCAACCAATGCCAATTCCGGGGTAGGCCGTCCCCCACGCAACACGCTAGCGAGTGCGGTGTTGAAAATGTGACTAAACCGAACCTCTCCTTTGTCGAGGACACAGTTACTCAGAGACGACCCCAGCACCTGTTGGGACCGTTCTTCAAACAGTGTCCAAAACGAGCGCGCCAGCGTTCCAATATCCTCCAATCTCTGCCGGGCAAGACAAAGGTCGTCCAGACTTTGAAAATTACGATAACCAGATTTGGAAGCGTCCTTCAGTCCTTCAAAGAAAAGAGGGTGAAGACGCCGTACGCCATTCAGAAAATGCACCTCGGCGGAACACAGCAGTAATTCCTTGCAGCCTTCCAGCTGCAGCCTTTCCTGAGCAAGGAGGCCTTCTACCCGGCTGCGCAGGTCCGCCATCAGGTGGAGTCCTATCTTGAAGAGTGCCTGGACATCATGTGTTCGCAGGATCGCCGCCGTGCCATCGGCTTGCCCTCCGGTCAGGTGCTCCAAAGCGATGTTCAGGGTGTCCCGGATCTCCTCGAGGGCGGGCTGAACCTTTTCCAAGTCTCCGGGCGTTACCGAGTGGATGGATAAGATTCGGTTTGCTAAGGCGGCCAGGCCCTGACGTAGACGCTCCACATCTTGGAGATCGACAATCTTCTGCAGCCCGTGTAACAAGAAGTGACCCGGACTCAGTGAGTCGACAAACAGAGCCGGCAAGGTCGTTGAAATCTCCAGCTGTTCGTCTCTCGGCCTCGCTTCTGCAGTGCTGGACATCGGCTGGACGCCACCTTCGTCGTAGATTTCCAAAGCTTCGTAATAGTCGACAAAGCCAATCTCTTCTAGTCGGCGTCTCTTTTCCTGGTAAGCATTCTCCTCCATCGACACCCGGTTCTCCCGGCGGACACGGTCAATAACATCGTATCCCAGCGAGGGATCAAAGCGGAAAATAGAGTCCAGAATCAGTTTCGAGAGAACACCCTTCTCCCCATCGGCGGTGATGTAGAGACCCAAGCGATTGTCGGGAGTGAAGATGAGCGGTAGATCCGGAGAAGGTTCGTCGAGTTCCAATGCATAAACCTCTATGCTTTCCTTCAAGAACAGCGCTAGCAAGTCAGGATCAACAGCCCGTGCCATGCGCGCCGCTTCCTCCGGACCGGATTCAACAGACGCCGCCATCCACTCCATGAAACTGCCCACATGAAAACTGTCCTTCCTCCAGCAATCGAGGTCTATTAGCCCACGTCTCTGCTCGCGTGTGGTGAAGCTCAGGAATTCAAGGCTGTCTGCAAGCCCTACGTGCTTGATTACGAGAAAAACGTCCTGGTAGGGTATTGCTCGCACTCTCTCCCGAGCCCCGGGTTGTGACAGGAACTCTTCTAGCTCGGCCTTGCTGTTGATCCTCAGAGAACCGCTAAAAAAATGTGAAAGATTATTCTTGTTCGGAAAAACTTCCTGAGTGGACATGCTGACTCCAGGTTCAATCTACCGCATTCATGCTAATCAATTGGATTGCGTCAAGTAAAGTCACGCTAACGAAGGTGGCTTCTTCATGTCGCAGCTCACTCTACACTTTGATTCGATACAACATCGCGTCTCCTACCCAGCCGTCGCTGAAGGCAAACATCCGAGTCATATGCACCAGAACCTCGCGTGTCTCGCGGTCCTCTCGCGCACAAAAATTCGATAGCGTCAAAAGCTCGTCCTCACCCGGCTGCCGGTCGTCGACGACGACGAGACTATTGCGCCGCAGCCTTCCTGAGGTAAGAGCCACCTCAGCCAGATAGAACGGATATCGCGGCCGGTTGCCACAGGGATTAGTCGGGGCGATGTTGCCGAGCCAGTAGAGCTTACCGTTGGAATGCCGCAGCAATTGTGAACAAGAGCTGGGGGAGTAGAAGGTCTCTCCATCGTCGTAGGTCCACGGTTCGGGTTCCGTCCACTTCCAGCCGCCATCTGAGGAGAATGAGATCCAGCGGTAGCTGGGCAGGTCATATTTCCTGTCGTTGGAGCCGCGCATCACCATCATCAGCCGCCCGTCGGCCAGAAGCTCAATTGTCGGCTCATCCATGCCCCGCGTGGACCTGTCCGGATCGCCTTTCACGATCTCCGACTTCTGCCACTTCAGGTGGCTTCCTTTCCAGCGCCCATGTAAAACGGCCGCATCGGTGTAGGTGTAACCGCCCCCAGGATTGAAGAGCTGGCCATCGGGCCTCAACGGCGAAATCTGAACGGGAACAAGCAAGGAGCCTCCCTTCAAGCTGATTGGCCTGCATGAATTGTCCCCGATCATCACCGCATTCTTTCCCGTGTAAACCCCCGGAAGTGGATGTTGGGAACCGAACTCTGGCCCCTCGTGAATGATCTGCCGGACATCACGGGTTATCCGGCCGCATTCTGCCGCGATAGAATAATAGACGTTCCACTGCCGCATGCCTTCTAAAGGATCGTCACTGGGCAGAATTCCCTCATTCCAGAACTCCAGGAAGCGTCCGGTCCCAGGATCCATATACCCGCCTCGCAGATGCCGGCGCAGCATGCCGTCGGGACGCCGTTCTCCGGTTGCACGGGCCACTGGACTCGTCCAGGTCCGTCCGTTGTCGTTCGAGCAGCGATAGTAAGCGGCGTCGATCGTATCGGAACGCGACCACCGCTGTTCAATCGACATCAGCGCCCCGCCTCGCATCCGCGTGTAGTAAGCGAAGGCCATTACAGCGGTTCCTTTCCCTGGCGACTTGACAAAGAGTTCTTTTGACACGTGCGGGTCCTCTGCCTGTTGCTTTGCGCCTCCAAGGATCTCCCGCAATGAGCCGGCTGTCACAAGGCCAGTCCAGACAAGTTTTTTCAGCCAGAGGCGGCGACTGGATGCGGATGAATTGTGAGTTCCTCGCGTCACTGTGGCAGTGTCTCCACATCGGTGAGTGAGTTCATCATCGGTTTTCTTCGCGCTCGATTTCTTATGAGCCAAAAACTGTTGAGTTGGCCACTCGCCTAGTTTAGACTTTTTCCTGGGTGGAACAGCAATGAAAGCCTTAGAACCAATTCACGGTCGTGTCAGCAGGAGCTGGCTTTGCTGGATGGCCCTCTTTACGTTGGCCTGCCCGGCAGGTCTTGAAGCAGCATACAAAGTTGTGTTGAAAGATGGAAAGGTTTTGGAAGCCCGCAGCAAACCTGTCTCAATGGAAGGGCACTTGCGGTTTACGGATACGCAGAATCAGTTTCACGCCATTCCAGTTCACTTGGTTGACATGAACGCTACTCAAAGCCAGAACACGACAGAGAGAGAGAGCCAGAAGTCAAAAGCCACAAAGGTGCTGACGAACGAAGACATCTCGAGCAAGCCATCCACTGCTACTGAAGGCACGAGAGGGCCGACCGCGTCGGGGTCCGCCTCGCAGTCCAAGCCTGAAGTCTTGCCGGGAAAGCCTGCGCCAGCGGCCAGGAGAGATGAAGCGTACTGGCGGGGACGCGCCAAACAAATTCGCGACGAGACTGCCCGAGTGGACAAAGAAATCAAGGCGCTCAACGACAAGATCAAGTCTGGCAAGACTGACGGCTTCAAGATTGGATTTGAAACCTACAATTCGGTGATCTACGCCAATTTTGAGAGTCAGGCGAAAGAGCTGGAGAAGCAGAAGGAGAAACTTTTGCAGATGATGCTGGAGCTTGAAGAAGAGGCTCGCAAAGCCGGGGCGGAGCCAGGCTGGTTGCGATAACTGAGTGTCGAGCTCCGAGTTCAAGATTGCACGTCGCCCACTGATAAGCTCAGACTAAGAACCACAACCTCAACCAACTCTGAACATAGAACTGTTGACATGCCCTACGAAGCGGTCATCGGCCTTGAAGTCCACGCTCAGCTTTTGACCAGGACCAAAATTTTCTGCTCCTGCTCAACTGCGTTTGGCGCACCGGCCAATACGAACACATGCCCCGTTTGCCTGGGCTTCCCTGGTGCTCTTCCTGTCCTCAACCGCGAAGCTGCTGTCATGGCCACGAAGGCCGCTATGGCACTCGAATGCCAAATCAATTCCACTTCCATCTTCGCCCGCAAGAATTACTTTTATCCCGATCTTCCCAAGGGCTATCAGATTTCTCAGTTCGATCGCCCCCTCGCCGAGCACGGGCAGATCATCATCGGCAGCAATGGAAGTTCCAAGAAGATCCGCATCAAAAGGGTCCACATAGAGGAAGATGCCGGCAAATCAATCCACGATGGATTTGCCGATTCCGACCGTTACAGCTACATTGACCTGAACCGCAGCGGCACACCACTTATCGAGATCGTCAGCGAACCCGACATTCATTCGCCTGAAGAAGCCCACGAGTATCTGACTCGCATGAAGGTGATTCTGGAATACCTGGAAGTCTGCGACGGAAACATGGAGGAAGGAAGCTTGCGTTGCGATGCCAACGTTTCCGTGCGGCCGGTTGGCCAGTCTAAGCTCGGGACGAAGGCCGAGCTCAAGAATCTGAACAGCTTTCGCTTTCTGAAGAATGCCCTGGAGTATGAAATCTCGCGGCAGATTCAAGTGTTGGAGGAAGGCGGTGCGATCGTTCAGGAAACCCGCCTCTGGAATACGGCAGATCATCGGACCGTGTCGATGCGCAGCAAGGAAGAAGCCAACGATTACCGCTACTTCCCTGAACCGGACCTTCCCCCATTAATCCTCGATGAAGCGTGGCAGAGCCAGATTCGCGCTTCCATGCCCGAACTGCCCGAGGCCAAGAAGGAACGGTTCGTGCAGCAATATGGCCTTCCCGAATATGACGCTGGCGTATTGACAACTTCTCGCGCATTGGCAGCGTTCTTTGAGGAGACTGTCTCTCTCTGCCAGAGTCCCAAGGCAGCATCAAACTGGATCATGGGAGACCTGCTGCGAGATCTCAAAGAGTTTGGCCTGGGCATCGACGCTTCCCCGGTTCAGCCCAAGGCGATCGCCGATCTGGTCCGGCTGATCGAGAGCGGCGAGATTTCGGGCAAAATGGCCAAGGATGTCTTCGAGACCATGTTTCGGGAAAAGAAGTCGCCACAGGAAGTTATTGCGGACAAGGGTCTGAAGCAGATCACCGATACTGGGGAAATTGAGACTGTCATTCGCGAGATCATCGCTGCGAATCAAAAGACTTACGAGCAATATCGAGGAGGCAAAAAGGCCGCGTTTGGATTCTTTGTCGGTCAGGTGATGAAAGCTACCAAAGGGCAGGCAAATCCGCAGCTTGTTAACGATCTTCTCAGAAGCATTCTGGATGCCTGAGGCACGCCATGTCGCGACAACCCAACGAATGCCGCCGTGAGATCAGTGCTTTTTACAAGGAAGAGTTCCTCAAGCACAAGGCTCGGCTGGAACTCCAAAAGGAGTTCTATTCCGACAAGGCGCTCAGCGACATCGAGACGGCGCTGGACAAGATCATTAAAGACATCGATAACATCTGCCGTCTTGACCAGTTCAGCCGGCTGGCCAGCCAGCTTCTTGAGCGGATCGATGTCATTACGAATCTTTCCGGCTCCCCTTCGAATCATTCTCAGAAGATCCACTAGTCTAGAGCGAAGTTCGGCTGATCGCCGGACGAGAGCTGCCGGCAGAGACGCGAAGGAATCTCTTGCTAAATTCCTCGCGCCTCGGAATTCCACTCTTTAATCTTAATGCCCCAACATCTGCCGCTTCACCAAACCCACCAGGCAGCAGGCGCCAGCTTCACCGATTTTTTCGGATGGGAGATTCCCGAGCGTTTTTCTTCCATCGAACCTGAGTACGAGACGCTTTGCCACAGCGTGGGTCTCCTCGATTGGTCTTGTTCCGTGGTGCTTGAGCTCAGAGGAGACGACCGCGTGCGCTTCCTGCATGGCATGGTCACAAACGACATCAAGTCTCTTTGGGCTGGGAAAGGGTGTCGCGCCGCTTCTCTCACTCCTCAGGGGCGTTTGGTCGCGGATCTTCACGTGTTCTGTCTGGAAGAGTCGTTGCTGCTCACCGCTGAAGCCAGCGTCCGGGAAAGGCTCGAGCCTTCTCTGCGCAAGTACATCATTGGTAATCGTCCAGCACTGGCGGATCGTTCTGGAGAACTGGCCCTCTTGTCGCTCCAAGGCCCCAAAGCAATGGAGTTGCTGGAAACGATCCAATCCACTCCTTTGGAGAATGCATTCGAGCACTGCCAACTCTCTGTGAGTGGAAATCCAGTGCGTGTGTGCCGAATTAATCGGACACCTGCAGGGGGTTTTGACCTCCTGGTGCCCCGCGAAAATTTGCTGCAGACCTGGCAGTTCATTCTTGAACAGGGTCGCCCGTTGGGCATTCAGCCAGTTGGCTTCGCTAGTTTCAATATTCTCCGGATCGAGGCGGGCATCCCGCTCTTTGGCTTTGACATGGAAGAGAACACGCTTCCCATAGAGGCTGGTCTGGAGCAGAACGCCATCAGCTTCAATAAAGGCTGTTATATCGGCCAGGAGTCCGTTGCCCGCATCACCTATCGTGGCCACGTCAACCGGAAGCTCTCAGGCCTGCTTCTGGCCGGCGACCGCGCAGCCGCGAAGGGTGACAAAGTTTTCAAAGGAGAACAGGAAGTCGGCTGGATCACCAGCAGTGCGGTTTCTCCACGCTTGAGGAGAGCGATCGCGCTCGGATACCTTCGGCGGGAGGTTTCTGAGCCGGGCGCCAGAGTTCTCATTCATTGCGGCACCGGAACCATCGAAGCGGAGGTGACAGCCCTGCCTTTCTCATGAGGCAGCACAGAACTCGACATGCAGAGGAGTTCTATGTTGTTCTTCGTGCCGCGACCACCGCGAATGAGTGGTCCCCCTTAGAGAAGAAGGGGACCACAGGACAGTGGCGCTCGGGACTTCGCTCTTGACGCCTAGAAGCTACCTAACACCTATTTTCAAGGAGTGAGAAACCATGGGTTTTTTGAAGAATCTTTTCAGCGGGAAGCAAGCTGCTGCAGCAAGTCGCCAAGCAGTTCCAGAGTCCATACCGCCGGCGCAGTTTCGCAAGGACGACTTCGCGTTCGATTCCTTCCAGGACGTCGCCGCCTCTGAGGCGCAGCTCATGGTTGAACAGGGACACGTGCAGGTGCTCGATGTGCGATTTGAGTACGAGTATCGCTCCCACCATATTCCCGGGGCGACTCTGATTCCACTGCCACAGCTACCCGCGCTGTTTCAGCAACTCGACTCGTCGCGCCCGACGCTGGTCGTCTGCGAGCATGGGATTCGAAGCCTGCAAGGCTGCACATTTCTCAGCACGAAAGGCTTCAAGACTCTTTACAACATGGTTGGCGGCATGAGTGCGTACAAGGGAAAGCAGGAGAGAATCCAGTGACGACGGAATGCCGATTGCTGGATGCGAACTGGGGGGCTTGCTGATCGACAATCCGAAATCTGGATTCTGCAATCTTCGATCGCCTTTGGAAGATGAACTACAAATTCTCGACTACCATCGAAGTGCGCTTCAGAGACGTTGACGCCTTGGCGCATGTCAACAACGCCGTGTATCTCACATATTTTGAGACTGCCCGGATGCACTACTGGAAGGCACTCTTCGGCGATGGCGCGTTTGAACAATACAGCTTTGTGGTGGTGCGGGCCGAGTGCAACTACCGCTCACCGGCCCATGTCGGTGAAATACTCAAGGTCTTGACAAGAGTTTCCGAACTCAAGAATTCCAGCTTCACTTTCAACTATGAAGTCGTTGAATCCAAGACAGGCCGGCTGGTAGCCGACGGATCCACGGTGCAGGCTTGCTTTGATCCGAGGGCAAAAAAAGCCAAAGCCATGCCGGCCGAGTTACGCAAACGAGTCGCCGAGTTTGAGGGAACCCAGCCTTAACCTCCACGCGTCCCAGCAGTCGATGACTTCGCAGTGTTTCAACCCTGAGCAAAGCAACTGACTAGTCATATCCTTTCAGTCGCTTTGCTATCTTGAGAGACCATCGTTGGGTTCATTGTTCTAACTAACCGGCACCCGCCGCTGCTTTGAGATATCAAGGTAGGGCGAGCTATCTGCAGCCCGCTGCGAAGATGCCGATACTTTTGGAAAACGGCGCCGTGAGGACACCGCGCCCTACCCGTGGCAACCGGGCTGTCAAGGGCGAAGCCCTTGGTCGTAAGCCGATCTCGCTTGTCAGACTTGCGGCTATGCCTAAGGAATTTCCTGCAAATCCAGCTGTTGCTTCGTCACTTCTTGAGGTGAGAGCGCTTGCTTCTCCTCTCGGCGCGACTTTTCGCTCCGCAAGCGTTGGAACTCTGCCAGTGCCTTCTGCTGTTCCACGGCCTTACCCAGCGCTCTGTAAACTTGCGAAAGCTGATACTGGGAAACCTCGTTCGCGGAGTTCAGTGCAATGGCCTTTTGGAGATGGGGCAGCGCGAGATCAGGTTTTCCCAACGTAATCAGCACCCGGGCTAAGCCTATTTGAGCCTCTTCGAAATCTGGATCGCGTTTCAGGGCCATTTCAAAAGTCTTTTGAGCGTTATCCAGTTGTCCCGATTTGCGGTGGATCTCCGCCGCTTCGTAGGCTGCGTTGGCATTGGTCGGGTCCAACTCAAGCTCTCGCTCAAACTCCTTCAGTGCCTCAGCCTGCGAACCCGGCTGTGAACGCCCCAGCAGCACTCGGCCCAAACGGAAATGAATGCCGGGCCGGCCCGGGTCGAGTGCGATAACTGCCCGGTATTCTCTGATTGCGAGATCATGCTGGCCCTGACTTTCGAAGGTCTCGCCCGAGGCTTGGCGCCTCCAGACCGATGTGGGCGCCACATCTGAAAGCTTCCGTAGCATCAAGTAGGCGAAATTGGCGTACAGGCGGCTGCCATGATAGAGAATCTCGGGGTCTTCTGGATAAAGGCGGCTCAGTTCAAGCGCCACTTCAACGGCCTTGCTGTCCTTCTGCAGTCCCGTGTAGGCCCTCTGCAGCTGCAGGCCGGCTAAACGCTTGAGCGCCGGATCGGACGACCTTCGGAAACCCTTCTCCAAACCGGGCAAGGCCTCTGTATAGCGGCCGAGTTCCGACAGAGACATCGCCAAAAGAATGTCGGCGTTCGGTAGCGTGGGTTTCAGCTTGAGGGCCTGCCGCAGAGAAGGAACCGCTTGCTCGAATTTTCCTTGTTGAAAATAGATGAGGCCGAGCTTGACGTGGACTTCGGCGACTCCAGGGTCCAGCTGGCGTAGCTTTGCGTAAGCCTTTTCCGCCTCGTCATAGCGCCCCTCTGCCAGCGCTCTTTCTCCGTCCTGGAAGTAGCGTTGAAGCATGCCGACATCAGGCTGTTGGGCCAGCAGAGACGCGCCAGACAGACAGAAAACCATGAGAGCTCTTTGCACGATGTTCCTCTTACCTGTTAGTGGTACTCGGCGAGTAGGTCGCCCCGATCGAGTCTTGCTTCCGGTGAGGGTGTGGGCGTCTTGCTTGCTAAAAGGATGTAGTAGGCACTTGGAGGGCACGTGCGGTGCTCCGCTTTCTGACGACACTTCGCCGAGACACAGATCAGTACCTGCAGGTGCCTCGGGGTGTTTCGCAATAGAACGTAGTTTATTTTGTAGCAGAAATATCAGCGGAAGCCTACGGAAAGCCCATCGAGTGGTCTAACGACGAATTTTCCTTTTCTGTATGCCTTCTGCTCGGTGAGCAAGGGCTGCTCACCTCTGGAGTCTCATCGAAAATAGCCCGCCAGGTCGGCTGACCTGGCGGGCATACGGGCTGGCTACCAAATCAGCTTCAGGCCGATCTGGTTGATGCGAGCGTCGCGAGCGGAAAGGACCCGGCCGAATCGTGAATCCGCTATGTTACGGTTCGGACCTTGCCACTGCGTGTGATTCCAGGCGTTGAACGACTCCAATCGAAACTGCAAGCTTAACTGCTCAGTGAACCTGAAGCTCTTGAACAACCCCGTGTCCCAGTTGTTGAGGCCGGGCAAAGTCAGGATGCCACGGCCCGAGTTGCCAAGGAAGCCCGCAGCGGGCTGCCTGAAGGCTTGCGTGTTGAACCACTTGTCGATAGTGGGTGTAATGCTCGCGTTTGCATCCCCTACGAGATCGGCCCGGTTGGTACCAAACGTGTCGTTGAGGCCTCCCACATCGGCAGCCGAGATGGTCATGGGGAATCCCGCCTGGAACGTGACGATGCCGTTCACCTGCCACCCCCCAATCACGTGATTGGCGACCTTGTTAATACCGCTCAGGTATCGCTTGTTAGCCCCGAACGGCAGCTCCCAAACAAAGCTGCTGACGAGGCGGTGATCCACATTAAACTCCGAGCGTCCTCGATCACGTTTCGGGTCGTGGTTGTTCAAAAATCCCTGCCATCCGGCCACGTCGTTGCCAACACCGGCGGCCGCAGATTTGTTGTCGAGACTCTTCGCCCAGGTATAGACCGTGGTGAAGATCATGCTGCTGGTGCGGTGTTCCAGTTTGGTGTTAAACGAATTGTAGCTGGAGTTCCCGGACCAGTCGCTGTCGATGTAGACGACGAAGTTCTGGAAGGGCCTTCGGGCCAGCACCGGACAGTCGCCAACCGAGGGCGTGGCTGCACAGAGAGCCGGATTGGCGGGGGGCCGCGACTGCGCAATGTTTCGCCGCATCAGCAAACCCGTCCCCTTGTTGCCGATGTAGTTAACCTCAAACGTCGTGTTTGTGCCCAGTGCGCGCTGAATGCCGAGAGACCACTGCTGCACGTATGGGTTGCGCGGTGTCGGCGACATGCTCACTGCCAGGAAACTGTTGGCCGCAGGGGTCGCTGCACCCTGACCCGCAAAGTTAGGGAATAGCTGGTCCGTTGTCCTGAGGTTGGCTTGTCCCAGGCTTTGGGGATAGTTTCCTCGGCTCACGTAGGGATAGAAGTCGGCGGCGCCATCGATTTCACGCCCTTCGGCGGAATCAAAAAAGACGCCATAGCCTCCGCGCACGACGGTCTTATCGTCGGTGAACGGCCTGAAGGCGAAGCCTAGGCGAGGCGCCCACACATTCTTCGAGGCATCGTTAGGGTTGCGCCGGTTGGCAAACTTGTAATAGCTGCCGTCGCCGGCGATGCCCTTCTCCTGCAGCGTCTTATCCGCAAATAGCAATCCGCCTCGGGGGTTGGAGGGGTCGCGCCAGAGCATGCGGTCATTGGATTCGTTGGGGATGGTGCGGAAATCCCAGCGAAGCCCCAGGTTCAGAGTGAGGCGGGAGGTCACTTTCCAGTCATCCTGAATGTAAGGGGCCAGATAGAAGTAGTTGAACTGGCGTGGATTGCCCGCCCGGTCCCCGACAGCGAATCCACCCGGCTGAAACACGCTGGCACCGGAGAAGTAGCCGAGCAGCATGTCCGCGATCGCGTGGTCTCTGGTCTGGTTGCCCGTGAAAAAGCCGCTGAACGTGATATGACCGAGGAAGTCGTTTGCGAGGTCTCGCTGGAGGGACCACTTGCGATAGTTAGCGCCAAAGTTCAGAGTGTGACGGCCGCGAATCTTTGCGGTATTGTTGCTGATGTCCCACATGGGCTGATAGCTGGCCTGGTAGTCGTTGACGGCACTCCCGGCGCCGATGAGCCCTGTCCCCACGCCGCCCCAGGCTACACCAGGCAAGGATCGCTGGTCGTCGGCCAAACCCGTGAAGACACCGGTCAGATTGAGCGACGCGACGTCAGCCGCATCGCCCGTTGTCCCATGCTGGTTGGCTGTGGCCCCGACATAACCGAAGCGGAACTGATTCACCAGATTTGCCCCGACGGGCAGCGAATGGGAAACCTGCCAGTTCCGTGTTCTTTGAACGAAGAAGACGTCCCCGATCTCCGTCTGGCCTGGGGCGACGTTGGTATAGTCCGTATCCGTAAATCGTCCAAACACCGTTCCATAACGGCCCAGCTGCTGATCCACTCGCAAGGTGTACTGATCCGTATCCGTAGGCACAGGCCGGTTCAGGATGTAGTTCCCTTGCGCGCCGCTGAAGTTGGGAGCAGGGAAGTACTTGGAGGAGGCCAATTTTCCCAGCCGCGAAAAGCGGCCTTGTGGGACCGTGTTATTGGCAAAGGGCTGGCCATTGACGGGGTCGATGATTTGGGAGGTGAAACGGCCAGCCAGCTGGTCCGCGGTCGGGACAAACAGAAAGCTCTGCTGGGCCCTTCGGGTTCGTCTTTCTTCGTAGTTAAAAAGCCAGAAGGTCTGGTTGCGTCCATTGTAGGCCTTCGGGATGTAAACCGGACCTCCGGCGACAAAGCCGAACTGGTGTTGCCGCAACTTGCTCTTCCCGCGCCCGGCGGCGTTGTTGAAGTAGTTGTTGGCGTCGAAAGCGTCGTTCCGACCGAAATAAAAGACCGAACCATGCAGATCGTTTGTGCCGGTCTTGCTGACAATGTTGATCTGATTGGCGCTGAACCCGTACTCGGCCGAATAGGTGGTCGTCTGCTCTTTGAATTCCTGGATGGCATCGATCGACAAGATGGCGGCTGGTGTGCCCAGCGCGGTGTCGGTGTTCGAGGTGCCGTCCAGCAAATAGTTATTTGAGGTCGGTCGCGACCCGTTGATGCTGATTGCGTTCCCAGCGCCCTGGCGCATCCCGCCCTGCTCGCCGGTGGTCTCAACGGCGCCATTGCCGAGAAACAGTAACGACAGAAAGTTCCGACCGTTCAGGGGAAGGTCCACAACCTGCCTTTGAGTGACGGCCTGGCCTATTCCCGCAGTCTCTGAATCGATCGCGGCCGCGGTCGCCTGCACATCGATGGTCTGAGTGACTTCGCCTACCGCTAGCTCCAGATTGATGCGCATGGTCTGGTTAACGAGCAGCGTAATGCTCGACTGTTTGGCCACCTTAAAGCCCTGCTGTTCCGCCGAAACGGAGTACACGCCGGTGGGCAGAAGGGGAAACACATAGTCGCCGGCATCGCTGGTCGTGGTCTCGCGAGTGAAGCCCGTCTTTTCATTGTTGACTTTTACCTTGGCGCCAGCCATCACGGCTCCGCTGGCATCCTTGATAGTGCCCGTGATCTGGCCGGTGGCCGTTTGTGCTCTCAGCGTGCCTGCCATGCCGAACAGCAGCACAAGCACGCTGCTAAGTAATGCTAGTCTTCTCATCATGGAATCTCCTTTCAAGAGAGATACAACGCTTCAGGGAATAGAGAAAGTACTCTCGCTTAGCGGCGAGAATTTCAGTGGCAGACGAACCGCCAAGTACGCGAAGGCCAGGTTTGATTCTTGGCGTCCATGGCATTCTGAGCGGTCCCTTCAAGCAGGGAAAGAGTTCGCCGAACCAGGTTGAGCCGGCGGGTTTCTTCCCTGCACGTGTTACCAAAGCAACTTCATCCCAACCTGGTTGATACGGCCGGGTCGAGCGCCTGTGATCTGCCCATACTGTGGCGAATTCACATCACGGTTCGGAACGTTGAACTGAGTGTGGTTGAATGCATTGAATGACTCCAGCCGCAACTGCAAGCGGACCTCTTCTCTGATGGCGAAATTCTTGAACACGGCCAAGTCCCAGTTGCTAATGCCGGGTGCTCGCAGAAGGCCGCGACCCGAGTTCCCGAACGCGCCTGCCGCAGGCTGCAGGAATGCCGCCGTGTTGAACCACTTGCCGATGCTGGGTTGAAAGCCGCTCAGAGTTGGATCCTCAACGAGATCGGCCCGGTTGGTTCCGAAGCTGTCGAGCAATCCACCGATATCGCGAGCAGTGACCGTGTAAGGGAACCCCTTTTGAAGCGTAACGATGCCATTCACCTGCCAGCCACCGGCCACACGACTGGCGAGGCCGCCGGCTTTGCCGAGGTATTGACCGTCGCGCCCGAAGGGCAGACTGTACAGAAAACTAGAGACCAGACGGTGGTCCACATCAAACTCAGAGCGCCCGCGATCACGCTTCACATCATGGTTGTTCAGAAATCCCTGCCAGCCGGCGACATCGTTACCAATCCCAGCCGCAGCAGATTTGTTGTCTAAACTCTTTGCCCAGGTATAGACCGATGTGAAGACCATCGTGGCGGTGCGACGCTCGAGCCTGGCACTCAATGAGTTGTAGCTGGAATTCCCACTCCACTCGCTGTTGATGTAGACGGTGAAGTCAGGGTAGGGCTTTCTGGCAAGCACTGGGAGCGGATTGGCAGGGTCGTAGGGCAGGGCCTGCGCAATGTTCCGCCGCATGAGCAAGTGGGTCCCCTTGTTACCGGAGTAGTTCACCTCGAAAGTCGTGGTTTCGCTCAGAGCGCGCTGGATAGAAAAAGACCACTGTTGAACGTACGGGTTCTGCTTGTGGTGCGACTGGATGACTGCAAGGAAGCTGTTGGCTGCGGGCGTCGCCGGACCGGGAGCGCCGAAGTCAGGAAACAGCTGGTTGGTCGTCCGTAGTGGAAGCTGTTGCCCGGAAGACTGGACGTAAACGCCGCGGCTCACGTAAGGATAGATGTCGGCTGATCCATCGATCTCGCGTTCTTCGGAGGAATCGAAAAAAATACCGTAGCCAGCGCGCACAACCGTCTTGCCTCCGCCGAACGGGCGAAAGGCAAAACCAAAGCGGGGAGCCCAGACATGCTTCGAAGCGTCGTGCGGCGTGCGCCGGCCGGCATAGGTGTAGAAGCTGCCATCGCCCAGGATGCCTGCCTCCTGCAGCTTTCTGTCCGCTACATACAGGCCGCCGCGAGGACTGGAGGGATTCCACCAACCAAAGTGGTCGTTGGTTTCGTAGGGCATGGCCCGGAAGTCCCAGCGCAGGCCCAGATTCAAGGTGAGGCGCGAACTCAATTTCCAGTCGTCCTGGATGTAGGGACCAAAGTACTGAAAGTTCATCTGACGGGGGTTACCCGCTGCTCCAGGAGGGCTGAAGGCAGCGGGCTGAAAAACCTCAACCCGCTGGAAGTAGCCGAGCAGCATGTCGGCCACCGGGTTGCCGCTGAAATCGCCGCTGTAGCTAAAAACACCGAGAAAATTGTTCGCCAGGTCTCGATTGAGTTTCCAACGGCGGTAGTTCGCTCCAAAGCTCAGGGTGTGAAGTCCGCGAATCAGGGAAGTCGTGTTGTTCAAATCCCACATCGGCTGGTTGCTGAGCATCGTCGCGTTGACCGTGCCGCCGGCGTTCGAAAGTCCGCCGGATTGAAAATTGATAAACGGATACGCCCGCTGCGTCGAGGACAGCTTCGTAAACACGCCCGCCAACCCCAGCGCATCGACATCAGATTGCGCTGCCGGGGCACCATACTGATTCGCTGTGAATTCCAGATAGCCAAAACGAAATTGGTTGACGACATTCTGTCCCAGCGGCTGCGAATGAGCGACCTGCCAGTTGAGCGATTCCTGGCGAAAGAACACATCCCCGATCGGCAGGACGGCACCCGCGGTGCTGTTTGTGTAGCTCCCGACCGTGATGCGACCAAACACCGTTCCAAAGTCACCCAGGTGCTGGTCGAGCCGGTACGTTTGCTGATTCGAATCGGTAGGCAGAGATCGGGTGAGCCGATAGTTGCCTTGCGGAAGCTGGATGTTGGGGGTGGGGAAAAACTTCTGGCGGGCCAGATTACCCAGCCGCGAGAACCGAGCTTCCGGCAGCACGTTGTTCGGAAAGGGATCTCCGGTCACGGGATCTCGAATCGTCGATGTGAATCGCCCCGCCAGCATGTCTGCGGTCGGGATGTTGCGGAACTCATCGATTCCTCTTCGAATGCGAGTGCCTTCGAAGTTTGCGAGCCAGAACGTCTTGTTTCTCCCGTTGTAAACGTCCGGCACGTAAACCGGCCCCCCGGCCACAAAACCAAATTGATTCTGGCGTAGCGGTGCTTTGTTCGCTGAGAAGAAATTGCGCGCATCGAGTGCATCATTGCGACCAAACCAAAACAGCGACCCGTGCAAATCGTTCGTCCCGGTCTTGCTGACAATATTGATCTGATTGGCGCTGAAGCCGTATTCGGCCGAATAGGTTGCCGTCTGTTCTTTGAACTCCTGGATAGCGTCAACGGAAAGCACCACTGCGGGAGTGTTCAACGCCGTGTCCGTGTTTGCCGTTCCATCGAGAAGGTAGTTGTTGGATGTCGGCCGCGCGCCATTGATGCTGATGGCGTTGCCAACACCCTGACGCATGCTGCCTTGTTCGCCGTTGGTCTCGACCGCGCCCGCGCCCAGAAACAGCAGCTGCAAAAAGTTCCGTCCGTTGAGAGGCAGTTCCGTAACTTGCCGCTGTGTGATGACTTGTCCCACCGTGGAGCTTTCCGTGTCAATAGCGGCGGCGGGCGCTTCCACATTGATCGCTTCAGTAATTTCACCAACTGCAAGTTCCAGATCGATGCGAATCACCTGATTCACCCGAAGGCTGATGCCTGACCGCGCGAGTGGCTTGAATCCAGCCATTTGAACGGTCAAACGATAGGTGCCAGGTTCGAGAAGAGGTACTGTGTAGTAGCCTTCCTCATTGGAATGGGTCTGCCGATCCTGGCCCTTGCTGACATTGGTGACCGTCACCGAGGCCCCCTGAATGACGGCGTGAGAAGTATCCGTGATTCTGCCGGTAACCTGCGCACTCTGCGCCAGACAAGGAACGGCGGGAACAATCTGAATCACAAGATAAGCGGCACAAAGCGTCTTCGTCACCATGAAGCGGTCTTCCGGCTTTGCGAGCGGTCTGCGTACTTGATAAATCGTCGTTTTCACGGCCTGCGTGTGCGGGAACAGCGCCCTCAGAATCTGCGAGGCGCAGGAGCCGAGCGTTGCGTGTTTCCGTCGTGAACTGTTTGAGTGAGGCTACTTGAGCCCGAAGAGAACTGCCTCGCAATTTCGATTTCCAGAGGTTCGAATTGGCGCGCCCAATGAGACAACAAGTCTACCAGTCGCCGAGCCGTTTCCTCGGGACTGGTTTCCAGCTCTGTACCAGCGAAAAGGGCATCGACCATCTCGCGAGCTTCGTCAGCCCGCCCGAACAACTCAAGGCATAATTCATTCCAGGCCTTCCCCGCGCCAAATGGGGCGGAATGACGACCTGCCTGCAGTTCCCGATTGTCCTCGCGTCGCTTTTTTTCTGAAGTCACCGAGGACAAAGCAGGTTCGAGTAGTTGCCGGGCTTTCTCGATGCCGAGTCTCACAGAGCTCAAATGGTCCTGCAACATGTTTTGTAGCAGAAGCCTTGAATACCGCGGCAAACGGTCGATATCGTGTTCTCGATAACGCTCGGCCAATCGCCGCAGCGCCCAGGCCTCGGCCATGACGTTTCTGGAAAGGGTGACCGCTCCGTTGGACAGCCTCGCAACTGGGTCCTCAGCCGTCCTCTTGCCGACTTCTTCTTCCTCGCCTCCGCCTGCAACAGGCAGCTGGTTGCTGCCTCTGCTGAAAAATTGCTGCAGCTGCTGTTGAAGCGGCATTCTGCCCGTTCGAACGGTCACACCCTCGTTCTCCCGGGTCATCGGTGGCAAGCCGGCCTGCCGTTGGATGCCCGAGGGGCTTGGCTGAGACGCGGCTCGCACGGCTTCGGCCACTGTTTGAACAGCGACCGTTACGCCCGGCACTGTGCTGAGGGCTGTTTGCAGCTCGTTTCTTTCTTCTTCTGTGTCTACCAGCCCGCTAACCCGCAGCCGTCCGGCTGAACCTCGGTTCACGTGGATGGGTTTTCCCAAGCACGCTTTGAGCTGATGAAGCACGTAGTGCGCTTGAATTTCAATTGCCAAAGAATCGGTCTCGCTGAGAGATAAGGCCGATGGCAGGGCGGGCTTCGATGGCCCCAGCGGTGAAGGAACAGGAGGAAGCAACTCTGCGAAAAGCGAAAGGGGAAGCGCTGCCAGTGTGACCACCTCGAACGTGCGCTCGATCAGTTCGTAATCCAGCACGCCTTCTTGTCCCTGAATGCTCAGGCGGTGCTCCACGGGATGCCAGTCACCGGTCCGGACCACAAACTCTGCCTTCCGGATACTGTGCGTCCGGTAAGGTCCAGCGACAGCAGTCCTGAGGATGAACGCCTTTTCGCCGTCCGACAGTTCAGCCTGAATGACTTCCTCCGAACCTGTTTGCAGCGATTGGCGCCATCGGTCGTGGCCCTCGGCCGACAACGGCTGCTCCAAATTCAAGTCGTTCTGCCGAAAGATGGTCTCCAGCTCCGCCAGCAGAAGAGCGGATTGTTCGTTCGAGACAGGCAGCTCCGTCAGTCCTTCAGCAGCGCCTGCAACCCGTTGTGCAAAGCGGCGATTCTCTGCGTCGCTCCAACTTTCCCAAGTGATGGCTTGAACGCGCGCCGGCTGCGCTGCCTTGCGAGCGACCCGAAGCTTGCGGTGGACAACCGGCTTTTTGACCTCCCGCATCTTGCGAGTTTCGGCCTCCGTAGCGTGTCGCAATAGTTCCTGGGCAGAAACAGTCCGAACCTTGTTCAGCGGAGCCAGAGAGTAGAAGACAAAAGCTGCCGCCAGCAAGCTGGCGGCAACAGGCAAGGACAGACGCAGATGCCAGGGCTTTCGCGACGCGCCACTGAGGTTGCTGACCGGCTGGACCGCATTTTCCTGGCAGGCAAGCTTCCGAAGCTTGAACTGGAACCGCTGCTCAACTCCGCCGTCAGCTTCAGACCTGTCTGCCGCCAGAGAGGCCAGCAGATTCTCTCGGCTTCGGATAAAGCCACCAATGGACAAGTCGAGTTCTTCTCGCCGGGTCCTGCAGGACCAGCAGCGCTCCAAATGACGACGAACCCTCCGCGCTGTTCTGCTTGTGGCTTCCCCGTCCAAAAAACCCAGCAAGTCCTCGTCCGAGGGATGCCACAACTGCGAAAACCATTTCTTGCAGGAACTGCTAATCATGGGACGCCCTTCTGATCTTGCCGATTCCCCGCGCCAGGAAGTTCCCCACACTCGAAGAACGAATTCCGAGCACGGACGCAATCTCGCCGTAGGTGAGTCCTTCACTCCGCAAGCTTAGACAGTGCTGCTCTTGCGGGGACAAGAGCGACCAAGCTGCGAGCAGCTGGTTTTTCTGCTCCTGCTGCAGGAGTCTCTGTTCGGGGTTGGCGGCGGCATCCGGCTTCTTCTCGAGCACACGTGCCGCCTGATCTTCCTGAAGGAGGCCCATTTTTCGATTTGCTCGTAGAACATCCATTGTCAGCCGGTAGGCAACCTGGAACACCCAGGCCCGAAGATTCCGGATCACCTCACCTTTGCTAAGAGACCTGAAAAGCCTCAGAAACACATCCTGGGTCACATCTTCCGCGAGCCCGCAATCGCCCAGAATCGTCAAAACGTACCGGAACACGGGCCGATAAAGCAGTCTGAACAGCTCCGTGACCCGTTCTTCCAACGCAGCTGTGCTCGCCAAGTCGAGCCCGGACTTTTGATTGAGTGCGGTCTGGGCCAGAGCCAGAGATTCCAAATTCACAGAGCGCCCCGCCAGTAGGCAAACGCCACGATTGATTGTGTTCCGTTCATTGCTAAAGACGCAAAACTAGCTCAGTCTAACGACAACAGGGTCAAAAAAAATGCATGTTGGGCAAGATCCTGGCTCTTCTTGGAGTCTGGAATTCTTAGGGCATCTCTGGAACTCAGCCGAGAAACGTTGCGGCCGTCAAGGGTTGCACATCTATGGCGCGGTTTGCCTTGAGCCGCAGTGCCTCGTCTACATCGCAACAACCAGCCCGTACTTAGCCTGCCAGGTTGCTGAAAACTCTCTAGAGAAGCTCACGCCTGCCACTTTAAGTGCTTTGGCCTCGGTGCAGGCTCTTTGGTACCGCGACCGTGAGGGAGCGGCTCCCGATTCTTCAGGTAGCCTGACAGCCATGGAAACCCACCCCCCGCTCTAAGAGCTCTGCTTCATGTGCCGCAGACTCTCGGCATACGGTGGCCTTGCCACGCCCTGTTCGGTGATGATGGCCGCCACGTAGCGGTTGGGGGTAACGTCAAAGGCTGGGTTTTCGACCGCAATGCCGGCAGGCGTGATCACGGCATCTTGGATGTGGGTCACTTCGCGGCTCGAGCGCTGTTCAATCGGGATATGATCTCCCGACGGAATGCTGAGATCTAGTGTTGAAATCGGTGCAGCGACGTAGAAGGGAATGTTGTTCTCCTTGGCCAATACCGCCACCGAATAGGTACCTATCTTGTTAGCCACATCTCCGTTAGCCGCGATGCGGTCGGCGCCGACAATGACGCAGTCGATCTTCCCCTGCTGCATGAAATAGCCAGCCATGTTGTCCGTGATCAGCGTCACAGGAATCTGATCCTTCTGCAGCTCCCAGGCGGTGAGCCGGGCGCCCTGCAAGAATGGCCGCGTTTCATCGGCGAAAACCTGCACTCTCTTTCCCTGTTCTACCGCAGCACGGATGACACCGAGGGCCGTTCCATAGCCTGCAGTGGCCAGGGCTCCGGCGTTGCAGTGTGTCAGCACGCGTTGGTTGTCGCCCAGCAGATTCGCCCCAAAGTTCCCCATCCGGCGATTGAGATCGATATCCTCCTGGTGCATCTGAACCGCTTCGGCCTCCAGGGCCTCTTTCACACGCCGCAAGTCTCCTTGCGGAAAGTGCTTCTGGAATACGCCTCTCATTCTCTCGATTGCCCAAAAGAGATTGACGGCAGTAGGTCGGGTGGATGCAAGAGTTTTGCAAATGGCACTGAACCGTTCTTCGAACTCGCGGCTATCGTCGGTGTCGATCTGTTTCGCCCCCAAAGCTACACCCATCGCTGCCGCGACTCCAATAGCCGGCGCGCCCCGCACAACCATGTCTTTGATCGCCTGCGCTACCTCCTGGTAGCTCCTGAAGATTGGATAGCTTTCCTCCGCAGGTAGTTTGCGCTGGTCGATCATCACCACACCTTCGTGAGTCCACTCGAGAGTCCTAAACATCAAAGTTTCCATCCTCCACAAAGAAATGGTCTGGCAATGAGTTTGAGAACTATACCATAGCGGCTCGAAATACCCCCTGCGCAGGCTGCCGCCTGGAGCTAGGCGAGACTTAGTCTAAGACTAGACGGTTGCTGAAAAACTCGGTAGTTCGCAGGCCCGGGCTTGTAGCAGTGAGGGTTCCAGTAACCGGCTAGACCACTGAGGGCAAATCGGCTTGGATTGCCGGCTCAAATGGCTATAATGACCGGACTGCCTTCCGGAGCTGCTGTGCGCCGATCAACTTCTACCCGCCCTCGCTTTGATCTCATCATTTTCGATCTCGATGGGACTTTGATTGACTCCAAGCTGGATCTCGCTAACAGTGTCAATTTCACTCGGCAGCAAATGGGGCTCCCAGTGCTGGAGCACCGGCTGATTTTCAGTTACATCGGTGACGGCGCAACAATGCTGATCCGTCGAGCCATGGGAGAAGGGCTGGGCGAGACCGAGATCCAGAAAGCTCTGGAGGTTTTCCTGGCTCACTACCGGGAGCACCTGCTGGACAACACCGTCCTGTATCCTGGCGTGCGCGAGACCATCGAAGCGCTGTCGTCTCTGAAACTGGCAGTTCTGACCAACAAGCCGGTGAGGCCCAGCGAGGCTATTGTGGAAGGTCTGGGGCTTCGCGGAAAGCTGCCCCGGATCTACGGTGGCAACAGCTTCGAACAGAAGAAGCCGCATCCGATGGGCATTGAGACAATCCTGAAAGAGACGGAAACCTCGGCGGAGCGGGCGTTGATGGTAGGCGACTCACGCATCGACGTCGCGACCGGGCGCAATGCCGGAGTCCTAACCTGCGGGGTTACGTACGGCTTGGCAAGTGACACGCTGATCGATCTACGACCTGATTACCTAATCGATCACTTCGAGCAGTTGCGTGGCGTGGTGTGGGGACAGGAATAGCTAATTCTCGGTGCAAAATTGCCATGACCTTGGCCTTGATGTGCGTATGGGCTGGCTAAGCTAGCAGGATCTGGGATCATTTGTAGCGCAGACCCCGCTTTTCAGGGTCTGCGGCTTTAGGGTTCAGGTCCCGCAGACTCGTGCTCTTAAAGCCGCAGACCTGCACAAAACGCAGGTCTGCGCTACAGGGCTACCTGATCGACAGCTTCGATTCGAGCCGTTACGCGCGGCGTGGTATGGGGGCAGGAATTGCAGTGGCCAGGACCAGGCCGCCGCCCCGGAGCCTTGCCCTGCGATAAAGCGTGACCGGGGTGGGAGCCCCTGGCCCGACAGAAGGTTGGTGTGCCGTTGAAGCTCTACGGAGAAGCTGCTGGCCCCCCGGTGACTTCAGTGGACGTCAGTTCGATAGCTCGGCTAGAGGTCACCTGATACAGCGTGAACCGGTACCGGTGCGGTGAACCCTCAACAGTTTCGAATCTTGCGGAGCCTGCCTTGCCGCTGGCAAAGAACTTCGGGCTCCCGCTGGCTCCTACATCGGTGACGACAACTCTGGCATCATCGACATAAGCGGCAGTGTTCCAGCTAACCGTAGTGGAGCAGGTTGTGGCCTCTCCAGCAATGACGCAGGGATTTGGACTTGCCGAAATCGATCCCGAGACGTTGCCTGGCTGGTTCTCCACCTTGGCGGTCACTTCAATCGCGGCAATAGGAGTCTGGGTTGGCGCCACAACTTCGACGAGGGTGAAGATGTACCGATGAGGCGGTCCCTGAATCCAGCTCACCTCAACCGACCCAGTCACCCCAACTTCGACAGCTGAGGCAGGATGCCCCGCGCCCACGTCCTGGACGTATAGCACGGCATCGGCAACGGCATCGACCGTATTCCAGCTTATCGTGGTTGTGCAATTGGAGGCGCCTGCTGGAATCAAACAGGGATTATTCGACACCTGCAGCACGCCTCGGAACAGAGGATCGGACTCCTGTCCGGTGACTTCGACGGAAGCCAGTTCCCGCGGCGCTCCGAGGCTCACGTCGTACAGCGTGAACTTGTACTTGTGGGGAGGGCCACCAATCCAAGGCGCATCCACTGTTCCGGAGACCCCGGCACCAAAAAGGGTTGGCGCCGTCCCAACTCCGATGTCCTGCACCGTCACCTGCGCACCTCCTTCAATGTTCACAGCGTTCCAAGACACAGTGGTCATGCAGGTGCTCGCGGCGAAGGTGATTTGGCACGGATTCGCAGACACCGAGATGCTGTTGGTGGGAGCGGGGATGCTGTTAGGATTTTCAACCGCTATGGTTACTTCACTGCGAGCTCCCTCTTCGGCAGGCGCGTCGGTATGCCAGACACCATCCAAGGTCTGATAGCCAACCTTGAAAGTGAACGATCCGGTATGCGTGAGCGTCAGGATTCTTTCATAGGTGAATGAGTCCCCCGGCTCAATCGTCAGGTTCCTCAAGGGAGGGAAATCCGGAACTCCATTCTCTGGGTCGCTCTCGACCAGGGTCAGTGTCCGAAGATTCAAAAAGCTCCCGCCTCGGTTCGTCAGGGTGAATCTCGCAATCAGGTTCTCCCCAACACCAAGGGTTGAAGTATCTGGAGTCAAAACGATTCCGGAACTCACAGCCGGACTCGCTGGGGAACCATCGCCGGGCGGAATTCGAGCGACAAAGCCATCAATTCCTCCTCCCCGTCCCGACTGCGGCGCTCCTGCTACCGGGAAGTTTCCAGACTCGGTAGTCCCAACGACAAAGGCGTTTGCCGACGGCCCCAAGGCTATCGCCGCTCCCGAATCCTTTCCATCGCCTCCAAGGTAGGTCGAGTAGATTAGACCCGTGGCTCCTCCATTCAGCTTGGCAACAAAAGCGTCCGAGGCTCCCCCCGCAAGACTCGACTGGAAGGCTTTCTCAAGGGGGAAGTCCACCGAGTCAGTAGCACCCGTTACATGAGCCGAACCCGATGAGCCCACCGCTAAACCGCTGACACTATCCTGACCGCTGCCACCCAGGTAAGTACAGTAGACGAGCGAAGCTGTCCGGGATGAAGTCGTCGTGAATCTCGCCACAAAGCCGTCGGTGTCGCTGCCGGGATGCTCCCTCTTCAGGACATCAGCTGTAGTTGGAAAATCGAAGGAATCTGTCTCGCCTGCGATATAGGCAGTGCCCGAGCTGTCAACCACAACGGCATTCCCCACGTCACTGCCGCTCCCACCGAGCAGGGTTGAGTAAAGGATGAGGCCGCCGGTGATGTTAAACTTCGTCAGGAAGGCATCGTCGAGAACACCCCGAGTAACCGACTGATAAGCATTGTGGAGCGGGAAGTTGGCAGATTGCGTCTTGCCGGTCACATAACAACTTCCGGCTGAGTCGACTGCGATGCCTCGTCCCTGATCGAGATCGAACCCGCCCAGGTACGTGGAGTAAACAAGCCGGCCGACTGAGTTGACTTTGGTGACGAAGGCGTCGGAACGGCCGCCTCCAGAGCTTCTCTGGAAAATGCCTCCGGCGATTGGGAAATCCCGGGATTCAGTGGTGCCTGTCACATAGGCAGCCCCTGCGCTGTCCACAGCTACGCCTCCACCTTCCCATCCGTCTTCACCACTACCGCCGAGATAGGTCGAGTAGAGCAGCTGATTCCCTTCGGGGTTCAACTTAAGAACAAAGGCGTCTCCGCTCCCGCGCAGAGCGGTCTGGAAGGCGCCGTCTGTTACAGGAAAATTGGTGGAACGAGTCCCGCCGGATACGTAAACGCTGTCGGAGCCGTCAATGACGAGGGCCTTGCCGGAATCTGCGGCGCTCCCACCGATGAAGGCCGAATAGATCAGCCGTGTGCCCGAAGCATCCAACTTCGTCACGAAGACGTCACCGCCGCCCAAACCGCGCGGCGGCACTGCGCCGACGGCGCCAGGGAAGCTGGCAGAGTAAGTAATTCCGGTGACGTACATGTTTCCCAAGGCATCCACGGCGATGTGGTGTCCCTGGTCGTCTTCGCTGCCACCCAGGTAAGTCGAATAGCAAAGCACTGGATCTATCACCAGCGGCAATGCAGGATCAAAGTCAGCCACTTCAAAACCGATGCGATTGCCACCCTTCGGACTGAATGAAGCCGCGACCGTCGTCGCCGCACCGTTCTTCCACTGGTAAGCATGAGGCTTGTGAAAGCGAATCTGCTGGGCTTCTGACGCAATCAGCAGGTCGCCGTCGTCATTGATTGCAAGCTGCTCTGCCCCATGAAGTTCGAAAGAGATGATGTTGGGCTCAGCTCCCGCTGCAACGATGTAGTCATACTCAATCTGCCCCTGATGGCCGTAATAGACAAGGTCCACTCCTGGATAAACTTCCTTGTAGTGAACCTTCGCGTAGTGTGGAATATCTGTTCTCCAACCCTTTGGATCACTACCCGAAAAGTAATGGCTCTTCCCCGGCAGCGAATCCCGCGCCTGAATCAGAGGATTGGGGTTGGCGCCTGCCAGTTTCAGACCGATGCCAACAGGCTTCCCGTCGGTACCATTCAGTTGCAGATGCGCTCCTGCCTCGGTTAGGAGCAGAGTATAGCCACCGCCGCGAGACAAGAACTTCACCTGCGAATCAGCCTGTCCTTGGTTGCTCTCAAAACTGATGGGGAGCGCTGAAAAGAATGCCGCACTCTTTCTGATTGGCCTGATTTCCCTTTCCACATCCGCGGAACTCACGAGCTTTTGAGCATTACTTCCCACGGATTCCTTCTCAAAGAAATCTGTCCGACGCGCTCTCGGATTTCCGGTTGAAAGCAGGGTCAGCACCGCAACAGCAAGAGAAAGGATGACGGCAGGTCGAGGCAACCTTGAAAGGCCCATCGAAATCCGCAGCTGGGCCAGACTGAAAATGTTGAGAATCACGATGGCGTTGATACTCCTTTGAGAGAACGTCCCTTATGTCAAGAACCTGTCATCATGACACAGCTTTGTCGGGATGAATGTAAAGTTTGCGTCAATGTCCGTCAAGTTCGTAAAACTGCCGGGCTCTGGCAAGCTGCTTTGAATGGGCCGATGCAATTACCATTCAGAGTGCTGCACAGCGGCTCAGGTTGCCTTCATCTTGAACAGCGAAAACGGTAAGATGCAGAAGAAACCAGCGCCCGAGCTGCCTGAATTGCTTTGGCTCGCTCGATTGAATCGCTATAATGCCGCAAATCGTGCTGAGACGCCCTGACTTTCACCTGGCTGCTCTTCCATGGAATCTTTTACGGCTGGGCCGCAGTCCGCAATGACCCGTCCACCCATTCAGGTTCGAGGGCTCACCAAGAACTACGGCAGCTTCCAAGCCGTAAAGAGTATCGACTTCGACATTCTGCCCGGTGAAGTCTTCGGATTGCTAGGCCCGAATGGCGCCGGCAAGACCACGACGGTGGAAATCCTGGAGGGCTTGCGGCAACGCGACGGTGGCCAAGTCTTAGTGCTCGGTTTTGATCCGAGTACCCAGAGCAAACAGTTGAAGGACCGAATCGGTGTCTGCCTGCAGTCGGCTAATTTCTCCACCAAGCTGAAGGTGTCGGAGGCGATCGAACTATTTGGCAGCCTGTACTCGAGAACAGTCAACGGCAGAGACTTGATGAAGCGCCTGCTGTTGTGGGAAAAACGGGACCAATGCTACGGCCAGCTTTCCGGTGGCCAGAAGCAACGATTAGCACTGGCGCTGGCGCTTCTCAACGACCCTCAAGTCTTGTTCCTGGACGAACCTTCAGCCGGGCTTGACCCTCAGGCGAGACTGGAAATTCACAGCCTGGTTCAGGACCTCCGCCGCGAGCAGCGCACTATTCTCCTAACGACACATTATATCGAGGAAGCCGAGAAGCTATGCGACCGCGTTGCAATCATCGATGAAGGACGCATCATCGCTCTCGGCACTCCGCGCGAGATTCAAAGTCGCACCCTCGGCCATTCCCTCATCGAGATCTGCTGCGAGCAGCCCTTGGGACAGGCCGAGGTTCCAAGCTGGAGCCACTCCACGAAGACGACTGTCAGCTCCGATCGCAGGGCCGTTACGGTTCAGTCGGCCCAACCCGCCAAAACCCTCGTTGAGATGGTTAAGTGGATCGACCAGCAAGGAATCGGCCTTGCTGACGTTCAGCTGAAGCGGCCTTCGCTTGAGGATGTTTTCATCGAACTGACCGGAAAGAGCCTGCGCGAATGAAAAGCTACTTTGCCTTGATCAAAGTGGATCTGAAGCTGGCCTTTCGCGACAAGGCTGTCATCTTCTTCAACTACCTGTTCCCCCTCATTTTCTTCTTTGTCTTTGCCGGTTTGATGAAGGCCGAGCGGGGCGGCGCGATTGCCTATGTCGTCTCGCTCGTCCTGGTGATGGGGATTCTCGGCAATGGGCTCTTTGGCGCGGGCATGCGCGCGGTGCAGGAACGCGAGATGAACATTTTGCGCCGCTTCAAGGTCGCACCTATTTCACCCGCTCCGCTTCTGGTGGCCTCTCTTTTCTCCGGCTGGATAATCTATATCCCGATTGTTCTCCTTATCCTCTCGCTGGCGCATTTTGTCTACGGCATGCCGCTCCCCGGGAGGCCGTTTTCTTTCCTTGGCCTCATCTCGCTGGGGTTGCTGGCCTTCCGGGCCATCGGATTGATCCTGGCTTCTGTCGCTAACTCGATGCAGGGCAGCCAGGTTCTCATCCAATTGTTCTACATGCCCATGCTTTTTCTGAGCGGCGCAACGTTTCCCATTACTTTACTTCCCGAATGGGCTCAGATCATCAGCCAGTTCCTGCCAGCTTCCTATCTCGTGACAGGGTTTCAAGGGATTTTTTTCCGCAACGAACCTCTGATGGCCAACTGGCAATCCATGCTGGCTCTGCTGGCAACGCTCTTTCTGGGAATGTTTCTCTCCATCCAGCTCTTCCGCTGGGAGAAGGACGAGAAGATTCGACCTGCGGCTCGGCTGTGGGTAGCAGTTGCTTTGTTTCCTTTCATCCTGCTCGGCAGCTACCAGTCCTACAGCAGGGAACATCTGAAGAAGGCGCGCCTGCTGATGCGCGAACTGGATCGCAGCGGCACATTCCTGATTCAAGGTGCGCGCATTTTTGTCGGCGAGGGCAAAGTCATCGAAACGGGTTCCGTCCTAGTCAAGAAAGGAAAAATCGAGGCAGTGTTTGAAGGCAGCGCACCGTCAGCCGATTCGCTCAAGGCCACGTTGATCGAGGCTTCCGGCAAGACTCTGCTTCCAGGGCTCATCGACATTCATGTTCATCTTGGGGCGCCGGCTGGAATCTATGCCTCACAGCAGGACTACCTTCCTGACAAGCTCATGCCCCGAGCCCTGGCGGCTTGCTTGTACAGCGGCGTCACGACAGTGAAGAGTGTGGGAGATGCGCTCGACAACTCGCTGAAGCTGCGGGCCAGCATAGCAAGCGGCGAGCGGCTGGGCGCCAGTCTTTTCACCTGTGGTCCCATGTTCACCACCGAAGGTGGTCACGGCACTGAGTTCTTCGAGGGAATGCCTGAGGCCATGAAAACAATGGCCCTCGCTCAATGGGTGCGTCTGCCGAAGTCTCAGGAGGAAGCACGTCAGCAGGTGCGCGAGCTGAAAAGTGCCGGTGTAGATGGAATCAAGGGGATACTGGAGGCCGGGTTGGCAGGGCAGCTTTTTAACCGCCTGGACTTCGCGACACTTCAAGCGGCTGTAGGGGAGGCACGGAACCAGGGGCTGCCGGTGGTCGTTCATACCGGCAATTCACAGGATATTGCCGATGCACTCAAGGCGCGAGCCAATGGCGTCGAGCATGGCTCAGCGAGAGACCGGATCCCCAACGAACTACTCGCCCAAATGGCGAAGGCCGGCGTTGCCTACGATCCCACCCTCGCAGTGGCAGAAGCGTTTTCTGTGCTGGGTTCCGGGGCCGAGCGACTGCTTAATCACTCCTTAGTTCGACAGGTCGTTTCGGCGACACTGATCGAAACCACCCGAAAGGGGTTACGGTCGGATCGGATGATGGCTTTGCGCGTCCGGCTCAAACCTTTCGGAGCAGGTCTGGAGCAGGGAAAGGAAAACCTGCGCCGAGCGCACCAGGCCGGGGTCTTATTGGTGGCTGGCAGCGATGCTGGGAATCTCCTCGTGTTCCATGGACCGGCTCTGCATCGCGAACTCCAGCTCTGGGTAAGCGCTGGGATTCCTCCCGCCGCAGCGCTTCAAGCCGCAACCTATAATGCCGCACGCTTGCTGCATGCTGAAGCGCACGTCGGCTCTATTCAAAAGGGCCGGGATGCTGATTTGCTGCTGGTTGACGGCAATCCGCTGGAAGACATTACGGCCACGGAGCGGATCTCTCAAGTCATTTACAAAGGCGAACGCATCAACCGGTCCAAGCTGTTTGACCAGGACTAGAATACGCTGGGTGGAAGAGCTCACAGACAGAGTTACTTTGTCGCAAAGCGATTCAGGCTTTCCGTACGATCCGAGTTTCGGGCAACTCGGATGCCTAAAGCCTCGTCAATGAATTCCGTGGAGGTCGTCGATGCTGATTCACTGGCTTGTTCTGACTGTGGCGTTGCTGATTGTTTCTCATCTTTACTCCGGAGTCCGAGTTGCTAACTTGCCGGCGGCCATTGTTGCTGCCGCGGTGCTGGGAATTCTCAATGCAGTCGTACGGCCTGTTTTGCAGTTCTTCGCTCTCCCCATCACTTTCCTCACGCTGGGTCTTTTCTATTTCGTGATCAACGGTTTGATGCTCTACTTCACGGCCTTTCTTGTGCTGGGCTTTGCCGTTCGCAGCTTTGGTGCCGCGATTCTGGGTTCAATCTTGATCAGTTTGCTGAGTCTGGTGCTCAACGCTTTGGTCGGAAAATAGGCTCGACCGTTCCGCAGGACCGAATTCAGAGAGCCGGCTGTCCTCGCAAGCAGAATGAATGAGGTGTTGCATGATAGTCACTTCTCTTACCAGACGGATTGTTACAGCCGTTGTGATTCTCGGACTGCCCCTTGTTTCGCTGGCTCAACGACAGCAGAATCGAGCCCCTCGCGCGCAGCAGGCCGGCGACAGGTCTAATGTCCGGCCCGCAAGTATCAAGGGCCGTGTTGTCGCTCTCGACAATGGCCAGGGGCTCGGCAAAGTGGCCCTCAGCTTGATTCCTTTCGAGCGCACAGAGGATGGCAGGCCTTTGACTGTTCGCACAACGCCTGACGGGCAATATGAGTTCAAACAAGTCACACCTGGTCGCTACCGCCTTTTTGCTTCGCGGAATGGCTTTGCGCGCCAAGCCTACGGACAGAAACCGGGAAATGAAAATGACTTGGCCAGCGCTTCCCCGCTGGATGTGCGGGCCGGAGAAGCTCTGGACAATATCAACCTCACCCTGATTCGAGGAGGCGCGATCGAAGGCAGAATCCTCGATCAAGATGGAGAGCCGGCAGCCCGGGTGACAGTGAGCCTGGTCCGAGCCCGCTACGTTCAGGGCAAGCGTGTGCTCCAGCCTTCGGGCTCTGACCAAACGGATGACCGCGGCCAGTTCCGGATTTTTGATATCCCTCCCGGCGCTTACTACATCATGGCCACAACGCGCGCCTTCGGAATGACTGATGAGAATCGCGCCGTCTACCCTCCGATCTACTTTCCGGGTGTTCTCGATCCCCAGGAAGCCACCAAGGTCAAGATGATCCCAGGTGGCGACCTGCGTGGCTACGACCTGGCGCTGTTCGAAACCACCGGCTATCGAATCAGCGGAAAGGTAGCCTCGCCGGATGGACAAGCGCTTCGGCGGGTTTTCGTTACTGCGCGCAAACTGCCCGCGTCAGGCCTTTCGCAACCGGCTGCTTCTCAGGGAACGGGCACCCAGGGTGACTTCACACTGCGTGGACTCATCCCAGGAAGTTATCGCCTGGTTGCCCAGGAGCGCCGGGAGGACCGCTTCTTGACAGGCAGCACGATCGTGGACATCGGCAATCAGGATGTTTCAGGAGTTGTCCTTGCCCTGGGCAGCGGCGCGGAATTGCAGGGTCGCGTCGTGGTGGAAGGAGAAGCCCAGCTTCCGAATCTGGCGTCACTTCGGGTGGCTGCCATTCCGTTGGACAGCGATTCCGGCGCGGGATTTCGGTTTCGGAGTAACTCGGGTTCAACGCTGAAAGAAGATGGCACCTTCGCGTTGAAAGACCTGACGGAAGGCCCAGCCAGAATCGTGCTGTCTCAGCCTGCCGGGAACTCCTATGTAAAGTCCATTCGCGCCCAAGGAAAGAATGTCACTGACGTACCGCTCGAGCTCCATAGTGGAGACCGCATTCAAGGTGTTGAGATCCTGGTCGCTTCCAATGGCGCTCAGCTGGCTGGCACCGTCAAGGAAAACGCAAACGCGCAGCCGATTTCCGGTACCTCGGTGTTGATTTATCCTGCGGATGCGCGCCTCATCGGTCCCAATTCACGTTACATCCGAACTGTTCAATCAGGCCAGCAAGGCGAATTTGCGCTTCAAGGGCTCGTGCCCGCCGAATACAAGATTTGCGCCCTGTTGGACCATGAGAGTGGATCAGAATACGACCCTGAGTACCTTCAGCTTCTGGATCGCGTATCCAAAACGGTACAGCTCGGAGCTGGCCAGGCTTCGAACGAGACGCTGGAAGCCATTCCTTCTCCGGCGAGGGATTGAACGTATGTGGATGGAGTTGCAGACGTGAAGTCCGCAGTACGGGCTCAAGGCTTGGGACGCGGCCGAGCTTCTTGAAGACCAGCCTCTCAGTGGGGCATCAATGATTCAGAAGGCAACGGAATGCGAAAGGTTAACCAACGCGATAAGGCTTCAACTCTAGACGAGTGCCAGCGACAAATATCAATTATGCTGCGGCGTTCCAAGACGAGAGTTATCGCGCCGACTCTTACCTTAGGCCTGCTTCAAGCCCACCATCAGTTTGGCAGGATTCATTTCTCCGAACGCGAGACACAGGAATTCTATGGCGCAGCGGTGCGGCACTTGAGCGATCTAATGGGTCATAGCCTTCATATCGGCGCGAAATGGGAAGACGCATACTCACGTCGGACGCTTCCCAAATATCAAGTTCTGAAACCCCTTGATAGTGGCTACGAACTTCTGGCTCCCTATACCACATTCAGTCACAGCCTCATTCCATGGATTGAGACCAGCATTCGGGACTACATCGAAAAGAAGCTTGGCAGCATACCCAAGCTGTTTGACAAGAGATACCGAGCAAAGCTGGCCTCAAGTCCAGAGACGTTCTTGGCGTTACTTCAAGAAAACATCGAAATCAATTCGACAAACTTTGAGTTTATCTGCTTTGCCGTGCTCAGAGTACATCTAGAGAAGTTCGCATGCAGAATCTATCGCGATACACGTGCTGCCTCCCATGACAAGGGAGTAGACATCTCAACGAATTTCGGAGTCGTCTACCAAATCAAAAAGCTCCGAGTTCTAAACAGGAAAGCGTGCGATGCGATAGTCTCCGAACTTCAGGCGAATTTCGACCGACAGCGCCTTGACGACGGCCACGTGATTTTGGTCATTGACGACATTCGCAAGGAATTCAAAGAGTTTCTGATCAACATGAAAATTCAGTCCTTTTCGAAGGCTGACCTTTTGAAGCTTGCTCGGCAGTTTGATGAGGAGGAGGACCGGGAAAAGGTACTTCGTATCGTGTACGATGAGTTCCGCCGAGAATATGCCAGCGTAATCAAATAAGCTATGAACGAAACGCCTCTAAGCCCAACTGACCGTCAGTCAGTGTCGCGATTACAGGAAGAGTTGGACCAACTGAGGGAGAGACTCCAAATCTGTGAACGGGGAAGTCTTCTCTTCAGAGCCGAAATGAGTTCTAGCGAGGACAGGATACTGCTCGTTGAAGCGGATGGCTTTGGTGGTGCCGTGATGCAAGTGATCGAGGGTAACTACCCGATAGACTACTTGATTCATGACGAGCGGAAGTTTTCGACCGAGTCTGAAGCAATGGCTGCAGCGGAATCATTCTTGTGAGGCCTCAACACTCTGGAACCAACTGCCAGTGTCACCGAACCTCAGCCACCTCGAACACGTCCTTGGCGGAGTGTCCTCCCATCTGGTTATCCTCGATCTTGACGGACCCCGCACCGGTTGCACGGTAAACGCCGTAGCGTTGTGTGCGACTGCTGCCAGAGCGTGTGTCGGCAATCTGGTTCTTGGCGATGACCAGTTCTCCCGCAAACGGCTCGATGTAGAAGCCGTATCCTTCCTTCTGGCTCCCGTTGTTCAGCACTTTGTTGCCATTGAAGGTATTGCGGTGTCCGCTGTTCTTGAATGTCTCTTTCCGAAAATAGACGCCGCAGAACCCATTGCCTGAGACGGTATTGTTCGCGAACAAATTGTCGGTGTCTTTGTGGCCAATGGAGACGCCGTACTTTCCGTTGTTCTCGATCACATTGTCTTCAAAGCGTCCCGCACGCACGCGCCAGCACAGAAACAAACCCACTTGGCCGTTATCGTGAATCCGGCATCCCTTCACCGTCGCTCGCGGGCTGCCGGTGCCAGGGTGAATCCCATAGCCGGAATGGCCGTAGGATTCACTGTTGAGCACCTGGATGTTGTCAGTAATTTGAAATGAGATGCCGTCACCATTGTAGTTGCGTGCTATGCAGTTGCGCACGACGGCGTTCTTGGAGCGGTAGAGATAAATGGCTCCGCCGCGGCAACCGTCAATGTATGCGTTCTCCGCCTTGTTTCCGTCCACGATGAGATCCTCGAAGACCACACCGTCTGTTTCAATTGCGCAAAGGATGGGAAAGCTGTTCTGGACTCGAGCCTGCTGCTGCTCGGCATCATAGTCGCGAAGCGTCATCGGATCGATCCGCAGCAGGTTGCCTTCGATTGATTTCACCGTTGTCACTGAAATATCCCAGCCGCTGTTGAGCAGCTTGTCTGCGACACTGATGCCCATTCCAGGACGGAACTTCTGTGGATCGGCTACGCGGAGTTGGCTTTCTCCATAGTCGCCGTCTTCACTCAGAGCGCTTTCAACCCCCATGCCTTTTCGAAGAATGGTCTCGCCCGCTTTGCCCCGCACCGTAACACCTGAGGGAATGAAGAGGCTGTTCTCCATTTGGTAAGTCCCGGGGCCAATCTCCAGAGTGTCACCGGGCTTCAGCGAATCGGCGGCCTTCTGCAAAACAGCGCTGTCACTGCCGACAAAGTCGGCGCTTCCAGATTGCGCAACTCTCACCGTCCTTTTCCTACGGGCATCATTGTTTGCAGATGAATGAGCGCGCTCAGAACTACAGGCTGCGAACTCCATCCCAAAAACCAGCACAACGAGTGCGAGCAACAAGCTTTTCCTATTCATGGTCGAACCCTCACAAAATTAGATTCAATTCCACTAAAACGGACGAGATAGTCCTGCTTTCCCGCAGGCAGGCGCAGTGCGTTACGACCACCCAGTTAAAGCTGGCGTGTGCGACTCTGAAGGTTACCCCGGTGTCGAGAAACCAAATCTCTTCCTGCCCCATCGTATCAACCCTCTCTGGTTCCTTTTGGACGTCAACGCAGGTCTCTTCCTCCGTTGATGTCAATCGTCGCTCCCGTCATGAAACCAGCGATGGGACTGGCGACAAAGACAATGCACTTCGCAATCTCTTGCGGAGTCGCAAAGCGCCGCAGAGGAATTTTCTCTTCAGCATAGTTGGAAGGCAACGAGCGAATGGTCTGCTGACCCATCGGTGTCATGGTAATGCCGGGAGCAACGCAGTTGACGCGAATTCTGGGAGCCAGACTGCGAGCCAGACTCTTGGTTAAGTTGACCAGCCCAGCCTTGGCTGCGGCATAGTGGGCGTGGTGTGGCGCCCCGGTGTGGGCAGCCACACTGGCAACCGTGACAATCGAGCCCCCTTGCCGAAGCAGCGGAACGGTTGCTTTCAGAACATAGAACGCACCGGTCAAATTCGTGCCAACGATTTCCTCCCATTCCTCCGACCTGATGGCTTCCCAGGAGGTGAGCGTGTTGCGGCCAGCGCAGAATATCAGCAGGTCCAGCAGGCCGACATCCGTCTGGATTCTTTCCACTGCCTGAGTGACCGCTTCGGGCTGCCGAATATCCATTTCCATGAGCCAGGATCGTCGCCCAAGGCGGTCGACGGATTGAGCCGTGCGTTCCGCTCCTTCATGATCGTGACCATACCCTACAACAACGTCGGCGCCTTCCTCAGCCAGCACTTCTGCCGTGGCCGCGCCAATTCCGCTGGATGCGCCAACCACCAACGCGATCTTATCCGCTAGTCCCAGGTTCAAGGCCTTATCCCGTTGGCGGCGAGAAATGACTCGGAGGAGCGAGCAGGACTTCGATCTGTGGGGGTTGACGCAGAGTTTGATAGACCACGCAGTAGCGCTGGGTCAGGCGAGTCAGCGTCGCCAACTGTTCCTCCGACGCGTCTGTATCCAGATCGAAGCGAAGTCGAATCCGCTGAAATCCGACTGGCACCTCCTTTGACACGCCTAATGTGCCACGGAAATCCAGCTCGCCTTCTGCCCGAACTGTCCCATTACAGATTGGGATGCCAAGTGCCGTGGCGACGGCCCGCAGGGTGACTCCTGCACACGCGACCAAAGCCTCCAGCAGCATGTCTCCCGAGCACACCGCCAACCCGTCGCCTCCTGTGGCTGGATGCAGTCCGGCTTCGAGCATTGCTCTCCCGGTCTCAATCCTGCAGCTGACACCCTGGCCGAGACGGCCTTCAGCCCTGAGTGTAACGAAAGCCGTCTCAGCATGTTCACGGTAACGTTCCTTCAGGGGCGCCTGCAATGACCGAAGTTTTTCCGCATCCATCGGCATGACCTCCCCAAAGTGCAACACAGATCCGTTCGCCAAACATTTTTTGAAAGACAGAGTCTAGCGTAAGTTTGGGCAAGCCGCACGCCCAACGCCAGTCAGTACCGAGGCTGAGGATGGACGCGCGGCTGGCAGCTGAATTCTGTGCCGGAAAACTTCTGACGATGGAATAATAGAATGTCGTCCCAACCACGGAATCAGGGCAAGAGGCCCGCGGCGCCCGCGCTGCCATTTCGAATGAGAGGACTGAAATGAAAGACAAAACGGAATACACGATTGATATGGAACGAGCCAAGTTTGAGTTTCTCGAGAGAATGGCCAAGACCTACGGTTTGTCTGATGCCGGGAAAGCAGTGCGTTGTTTAATTGACTATGCGCGAGAGAATCCTGATCAGCAGGCTTCCATTTTCAACGAAGTCCGATGCAACGATTGCTAGCGAATCATTCGTAGACCCTCGACCAGAGTTGAGCAATTGTCTATGACCCTGTATGGCAAGTCGGAGGAAGCCATTGTGCCGGTCGATTGCCGCCAGTGGTGCAGTGAGGAGGGTCTTTCAGCCTGACCGGACGCAGCGAAATCCGCTATGGTTCAGTCCTGAGTCGGGTGTGCATTTCATCCGGGCACTGGGACGGTAACCGATGCAGTAGGAATCGCTGCAGAGATAGGAGCCCCCTCGCTGGACTCTTTTCTTCGTCCCCGGTTCGTTCGGATCGAAGCTCGTGTCAGGGCCCGGCGGGTTCTTGGACGGGCTCTTGGCGTAATAATCAGGCAGATACCAGTCAGCACACCACTCCCACACGTTGCCAGCCATATCGTGTAGCCCGTATCCGTTCGGCCGAAAGGAAGCCACGGGCGCGGTTCCACGAAAGCCATCCGACAATGCGTTGTCGTTGGGAAACTTCCCTTGCCAGATGTTTGCTTGCCATCGGCCGTCAGGCACTTGATCTTTGCCCCAAGTGTAGGGTTGCCGGTCCAGACCGCCTCGGGCGGCAAACTCCCACTCCGCTTCAGTGGGAAGTCGTTTGCCCGCCCAGCGGGCGTAGGCCACTGCATCATCCCAGCTCACCTGAACTGCCGGATGCTTTTCCCGTCCTTGAATCGTCGAACCAGGACCCTCAGGCTGACGCCAGTTCGCACCTTCTTGATAGCGCCACCAGACATAGTGGTTGTCGAGGGGAACGTCGCCTGGAGGAGGAGCGAACACGATGGCCCCGGCCACCAGGTTTTCGGGTGGCACACCTGGGAAATCCTTTGCATCAGGTCTCCGTTCCGCAGTTGTGAGATACCCAGTCTCTCCAACAAACTTGGCAAACTGTTCGTTGGTCACTTCGGTCTTGTCCATCCAGAAACCGTCCACAGTCACCTGGTGGACCGGCTCTTCGTCGCTCTGTCCGTTTTCGGCCCCCATCCAGAAAGTGCCTCCTTGAATCCATATCATGTCTTCAACGGAGGCAGCCCCCGCACCGGGCCGAGACGAGCGCGAGCGATCCGACCTCCAGACCAAAACGGCCAGCAGTAGAAGGCCTGCGCTCCCCGCCAGCGCCCAGTATTCCAAGCGTCTCCTCTGAACGGGTGACTCCAGCTTCTGATGTTTCTTCTGTGGCATAAGGTTCCCGACTCACCTGCACCGCTTGCTGGCGCCGGCTAAGGGCGGCTAGACAGCGGTGTATCTACCTGCCGAATATCTGCGTTGCCCGCGCCCTCGCCTTAGCAGCTTCCTGCTGCCGATTCTTCGGTGCTGCCGTGGATTCGAGCGAAACGAGAAGCTGACCCGAGATCTTGGCAATCTCCTCGACTGCTAAAATGAACGCGGCCTCGTTTCCCTTTGAGGGTTTGTTAAACCCACTGATCTTTCTTACAAACTGAAGGGATGCGGCGTGAATCTCCGCGTCCGTGACAGGTGGTTCGAAGTTGAATAGTGTTCTGATGTTTCTACACATGTACTCACCTTGATTAGCAAGAGCCCTGACTCAACCGCCTCTTCCCTCGTTCAGGATACAAGCCTCACGATTGCAATACCGGCTCGGCCACGAAGCGATATCCGACTCCGCGCACAGTCACTAGATGCCTGGGGTTTGAGGGCTCAGCCTCAATATAGCGCCGGAGCCGGACGATGAAGTTGTCGATTGCGCGGGTGTCTGTGTCTTCGTGCAGTCCCCAAACCTCTTCCAGTATGGACTTGCGAGAGACGTTCCTGCCGTTATGTCTCACAAGATGGCGCAGCAGGTTGGCTTCCATCAGCGTCAGCGGAATCACGCGTTGACCTATTCGAATCTCCAGCGCCGCAAAATCGATGACCTTGCCGTCAAATTGAAACCGTTCATCGTCCGAGACGGCGAGGGCTGCGCTCGGCCTGTTTTCCGGGCCTACGGTCGCATTCTGAGTCGTGGCAGAAGCTTGCTGTTCTTTGTCGCGCAACAGCCAATGCCGTCGTCGCAGCAGACCGCGCAAACGTGCCATGAGAATGGCCAGCTCGAAGGGCTTGGGGAGGTAGTCGTCGGCTCCTGCCTCGAAGCCGCGGAGCACGTCCTCTGCCCGGCCCAGAGCCGTCAGCATCAGAACAGGAACAAACTGCCCATCTCTGCGCAGTTCCGAAGCCACCGTGAATCCATCGATGCCTGGAAGCATGACATCCAGCACCACGGCATCATAGCGGCCAGGCTGTGACTTGAGCCGCTGGAGCGCAGTTTCCCCATCGCCCACCACCTCTGCCGTATAGCCTTCGACTTCCAGGTTGAACCGCAATCCCTCAGCCAGGTGCTGCTCATCTTCGACAATCAGTATCGCACTCATCGTTTCAGGCCGTTGGAAGTTGAATCGTAAAGCTGCTGCCCAGCCCTTCGCCGTCGCTTTCCGCCAGCACTCGTCCACGGTGTTTCTTCACGACCGAGCGGACAATGAAGAGACCCAATCCCGTCCCCTTGACCCGGGCTAGGTCGCGGCGAGGAACACGATAAAATCGCCTGAAGATCCGCTTCAGCTGGTCACTGGGGATGCCCAGTCCCCGATCACTCACCCTGACAAGCACGCCGTCTCCCTGGGAAACGGAAACGTCCACTGCGACTTGCACATTCTGGAAGGAGTACTTCACGGCATTATCGAGCAGGTTTGCCATGACAGCGCGAAGCTCATCGGCATCACCGAGGACCACAGGACGCGTGCCATTTCCCAGTGACTCGGCATATCGCAGAGACTCCGGGCTGAGGTGATAGCGAGAGCGTGCCAGCTCCGCGCTCTCGCGGACCAAGGCAGCGAGATCGATTCGGTCCTTGTGCAGGTAACCGCGCCGGTGGTCGAGGCTGCCCGCGCGCAGCACCTGCTCAACAGTTTGAAGCAACTGGTCGTTGTCAGCCAGCATAACATCGTAGAACTCATTGCGTCGCTCAGGCGGCACATCGCGTGTCTTCAGGGTTTGCAGATAAAGCCGGATGGAGGCTATCGGGGTCTTCAGCTCATGCGTCACGGCGTTGATGAAGCTATCATGCTGCTCGTTGCGGCGGACCTCGCGCACCAGAAAGATGGTGTTCAAAATAAGGCCGCCAATAATGACGATGAAGAAAATGATCCCCAGCACCAATACTGCAACTTGCCGCCAGTTAAGGATGATCCAGCCAACATTAAGCGCAACAGCCAGCACCACCAGGCAGGCGCCCAGCGACACGAAGAAGACCACCTTCGTATTGCGCGTCGAGACTCGCATGCTTATATTCTATGGGAAATGGGAGGAGCAAGGCTACTTCATGCGCGCGGGCACGCGCCACGCGCCTGAAAATGCCCGCTTGCCCTGCTTCGCGACTAGGGCGTTTCTGCAGACAGGACATCTGGCACGTCTGCCAGAGCCGCTGACGGAGGAAGCGGATCCCGCAGCCGGACCTGCCGGATGGAGGTTGCCAGCCCGAGTCGTTCGAGCATGCGAATGCCCCACCAGTTTATATCGATCTCGTACCAGGCCAGTCCGTGCCGGGCCGAAACGGGATGAGCGTGATGGTTATTGTGCCAGCCTTCGCCGAAGGTGACCAGCGCCACCCACCAGTTGTTTCGTGAATCGTCGCGTGTCGCAAAGCGGCGGCTGCCCCACAGATGCGTCGCCGAGTTTACGAGCCAAGTGGCGTGCAGCCCGAGAACGACGCGCAGAAAGAGTCCCCAGGTGAGAAAGGGCCAACCCCCAGCCACAAACAGGATCACCCCCAGCATCACAACCGGCCAGGCATAATGCTGGTTGAGCCAGACATGCACGGGGTCTCGCATCAGATCTGGAGCATAGCGTCGCAGCACAGCATCGGGCTGGATCTGCGCACGGCCGGCCAGCAGCCATCCGATGTGCGCCCACCACGCCCCATCGCGCGGCGTATGTGGGTCGCCTTCGCGGTCCGACAGAGCATGGTGAATGCGATGAGTCGCCACCCAGTGGATGGGGCCTCCCTCCAGCGCAAGCGTGGCGCAAACAGAGAGGAAGTACTCGACTGCCTTCGAAGTCTTGTAGCCCCGATGAGTGAGAAGACGGTGATAACCCATGCCAATGCCCAAGCTGCCCGCCACCCAGTAAAGCACGACAGCCACAATCACGGCGGGCCATGTGAACGTGAACCATGCTGCTATCGCTCCCAGATGAAAAAGAGCAAGCGCCAGAATGACGTCCCAGTTCAGGGGCAGCGACGAGCTTTCAGAATTCTCCTTGCGCATCCGATTCTCCTTGGAACACTGCCACACGCAACGTGACCCCGCGGCGTACTCATGGCCTCGCCGGCACTCCAGCATGAGGTCGCATGGAGTTGGCGCTTTCCATCCCGCCGGAGCGGCAATCATAGCAACCGAAGAATGTTCAGGTTGTAATACTTATGTAAGGGTGTTCGGCTGCAACCTAGATGGGTCTTTGGACAAGCGGCGAGGCGGGGAGCCCATCAAGAAGTCTCCAACATTTTCAGTGAACGGTCCCATTCCTCATAAAGCTGGGCCCGTTGTGTGTTCAGATCCTCGTGACGGTCGGTGAGCTGTTTGAATTGAACAAAGTCTCGAGCCAGCTCCGGATCATTCATTTGAGCGGAGTTTGATTCAATGAGCACTTCGACCCTTTGAATTTCTCCTTCCAGAAATTCGCAGCGGTTCTTCAGCTTGGTGAATTCATTCTTGCTCAGCTTCTGGCCATTAGAGCTGAGTTTCTCTGGCGCTGCGCGTGGCACTGGCCTTGGGGCTGGGGCCGCAGCAGGGTGAGCCTGCATTGGACTTTCCTGAGAAAGCTCAAACTCCTGGTAGGTCCCGTCGAACGGAGTGCAATGACCATTGCCGTCGAGGAAGACGATCTGGTCAGCCAGCCTGTTGAGTAGATAGCGGTCGTGGGAAACCATGACCAGCGTTCCGGGAAACTCATCGAGAGCTTCCTCCAGAGCTTCGCACGATGGGATATCCAGGTGGTTGGTAGGTTCGTCGAGCAGGAGAGTGTTCGATTTGCCGAAGATCAGCTTCGCCAGAGACAGACGGCTTTTCTCTCCGCCGCTTAACGAGGCAGTCTTGTGAAACACGTCGTCGCCAAAGAAAAGGAAGCGCGCCAGATAGCCGCGCAGTGTCTCATCGGCCGACAAGGGGGAAACACTGCGCATCTCTTCGAGAACAGTCGCCTCCGGATCCAGAGTCGAAAGCTGTTGGTCATAGTAGGCCAGCTCCACGTTTTGTCCCCTTTGGATCTTTCCAGCCAAGGGCGGCTGCACTCCCAGCAGCGTCTTTAGCAACGTGGACTTGCCAGACCCGTTGGGACCGACGACGCCAATGGTTCGGCCACGATAAACCGCACAGTTGATGTCTTTTGCCAGCACCTTCCCGTCATAGCCAACGGCGAGCTTCGTCATCTTGAACACCAGATCGCCACTCTGTGCGTTCAAATCAAAACGAAAGCGCGCCTGCGGCTTGCCGCTCGAGGCTGCCTGCAGGCGCTCTATCTTCTCCAGCATCTTGCGGCGAGACTTCGCCTGCTTGGTCTTCTGGCCCGCGATGTTGCGCCGGATAAACTCCTCAGTTCTGGCAATAAACTCCTGCTGCTCTGCGTACGCCTTCTCTCTCAGCTGGGAGCGCTTGTCCCGCTCAACGGTGTAGCGCGAGTAATTACCGGGATACTCTTCGATTTTGCCGCCCGAGAGCTCGAGAATCCTGCCAACCGTTGCATCCAGGAAGTAGCGGTCATGAGAAACTACGAGGAAAGTGTTTGGGTAGTCCTTCAAAAACCGCTCCAGCCAACGGACTGCCGGGATGTCGAGGTGGTTGGTAGGCTCGTCCAGCAGCAGAAGGTTGGGGTCGGAAAGCAGCAGCTTGGCCAGATTCAGGCGGTTCAGTTCTCCGCCGCTCAGCACCGCAGCACTCTTGTCCATCTCCTTCTCTTCAAATCCCAGCCCGAACAAAACGGATTTTGTTCTCGCCTCATAGGAATACCCTCCCTGGGTCTCCCAACGGGTTTGCAGCTGGCCATAACGGTCAAGCAACGAGTTCACGTCGGAATGTCGCGATTGGGCCTCAATCTCAGCTTCCAGCCGCTCTATCTCTTGGGCCAATTCCTCCATGGAAGCAAAAACTGACACGGCTGATTCATAAACTGTTCTTTCCGGCTCGACGTGAGTCAATTGCTGCATGAGTCCCATCCGGACCTGGGGTTGCCTGATTATTTGCCCGGCATCAGGTTCCAGCCCTCCGGCGATCAAGCGAAAGATCGTTGTCTTGCCCGTGCCGTTGCGGCCAACGAGCCCGACCTTCTCACCCAAATTGAGCTGAAAGCTCACGTCGTTCAGAACGGCTTTACTGCCAAAGCTCTTGCTGATGTGATTGAGACTGATGAGCATTTGAGGGTGGCAAGCGGGGCCTAGCAGAGAGTGCCCGGCTCGAAGAAGGTTCTCGTGTGCCGCCAGCGCAATTTCGCTTGAACCGCAGACAAAAAGGGGCAGCCGGAGCTGCCCCTTTTTGGAGACCCAAGGTCAGATTTAAGACTATGCAGCTTTTTTCTCGAATGCTGGATTGTTCAGTAGTTCGATCGCCTTCTTTAACTGCAGATCTTCCTGAGAAGCGGGCTTGTCGGGAGCGGGCGTATCTTCAGATTCCTCGTCGTCATCCTCGTCAGGCACCCGCGATTCGGCGCCGTCACGTACTTCAACATCGGGCGCGATCCCGTTCCCTTGGATCACTTTCCCTGATTGTGAGTAGAACTTCGCTACAGATAGCAGGACCGCCGAATCACTCTCGAGGGGAATCAGCTTCTGCAGGGCCGCCTTCCCGAAACTCTTGACTCCTACCAACTCACCACGCCGGTTCTCCTTGATCGCCGCAGCGACAACCTCGGCAGCCGAAGCACTTCCGTAGTTTTGAAGGACCACCAGAGGCAGTTTGCAGATGACCTTCGCCGGGTCAGCCACAAACTCCTTCTTGGGTGACTTCTGGCCTTGCGTGTAAGTCAAAACTCCATGATCCAGGAACAGGTTCGCGACTTTGATGCCTTCTTCAAACTCCTCTCCAGCGCAATCGCGAAGGTCGAGAATGATTCGGCTCGCACCACCCTTGGTGAGCTGTTGCAGCTTCGAACGAACTTCTTCGCCAACTCCGCTCGTGAAGCGAAAGACTTTCAGATACCCGATCTTGCTTTCCAGCAGATTCGTCCTTACCGGAGGAACTTTCAGCAGTTCGCGGGTGACGGCCAGTTGCAACGGCTCGGCCCTGCCGCGTCGCAGGATCTTCAACTTCACCGTTGATCCGGGATTGCCGGTGAGCAAGTACTCGACCTGCAGCAGACTCGTGTCGCGTGTCGAAACCTCTTCGACGGACTCGACGACGTCACCGGACTTGACTCCAGCCTTCTCAGCCGCGCCGCCCTGAATGGGGTGGATGACATAGGCGTAACCAAGCATCTTCTCCTTCGACAGCTCCAACCCGATGTCACCGTTTCCGTTGGTCTTGTGCTTCTTGTAACGGGAATACTCATCCGCGGAAAGGTAGGTGCTATAGGGATCCAGAGACTCCAGCAAGCCGCGCAGCGCACCCTGCATGACTTCGGTCAGGTCCGGATCCTCAACGTAGCTGGTGCGAATCTTCGAGAGAACTTCGCTGAAAACAGAAAGCTGGGAATAGGCCCCTTCTGTCTCGGTCGCTCTCCCCAGCAGACCGCCGACAACCGCGTAGAACACAAAAACAGTTGAGAGAACAATCAGGAACAGCTTGTTCCGGTTATTCATAGAACGACAACCTCACTCTAGAGCGCTCAAAACACACCCATTATACATAGAAAAACGGCGGCCTCCGGGGATTCTTTAGGCAATCCTAGGGGATCACCTGAGGGGTGACGTAGGCGTAGAACATGACGAGCAAAGCCACCAGGCAAGCAAGGACAATGCTGTGCTTGAAGACCGCCTTGAAAATGGCTGCCTCGTTTCCTTCCTGACGCGTCGCGGCACTTGAAACCACGATACTTTGTGCATCAATCATCTTTCCCATGACACCTCCAGCACTGTTGGCTGAAGCCATCAGCACCGGGCTGATGTTGAGCTGTTCTGCAGTAACTTTCTGCAAATTGCCAAATAACGCGTTCGAGCCAGCATCGGTGCCGGTGAGTGCCACCCCCAGCCAGCCCAGCAAGGTCCCGAAGAAAGGGAACACCCATCCCGTGCGAGTGAGACTGAGGCCCATGACCGTGTCCATGCCGGAGTAACGGGTCACAAAGGCAAGGCCGACCATGAAACTGATCGCCAGCAGTGAAGGAATCAGCTGACGCACGGTTCGTCCAAAGATCTGAAAGGCCCTGCCAAACGACATACCCAGGAAAGGAACCGCTAGCAGGGCCCCGGCACAAACTGCGGTGCCAGGCATCGCAAAAACGTTCAGATCCATGACGGCGGCCTCCGGAGTGGGCTGGTTAACGACCGGCGCCACTCGGACCACCTGATTGTGCAGCCCGGGCAGCGGAAAGGAGAGAGACTCAAACTTCAAATACTTGTTCAGCGCCGGCAGACCCGAAATGAGAATAAAAACCGATGCCAACAAAAACGGGGACCACCCTTTCACTATGACTCGCAGCGGATGATGCCGCACTTCAGCTTTAGCGCTGCCCGGATGCAGTTCGAGCACTGTCCGCGGTTTCCAGAACTTCAGGAAAGCGACCATAACCAGCAGAGAAAAGATGGCCGCGACAATATCCACGAGCCCGGTTTCAAGGTAGTTGGACCAGTAGAACTGCATGCCAGCAAACGACAAGCCACACATTAGGAGGGCGGGCAGAACCTCAAGCGTCTTCTTCCAATCCACCATGCTGCGAACAAGCCACAGAGGAAGGATCAAGGAAAAAGGCGGCAGAATGCGTCCCACCATCGCATTTAGTGAATGCTCCGGAAGGCCCGTCACACCAGCCAGGACGCGAATGGGATTCCCGACACCACCCCAGGCCACGGGAGCCGTGTTCGCCAACAGACACAGCACTGCAGCTTGAAACGGTGGAAAGCCCAAGCCAATCAGAAAAGCTCCTGCAATGGCAACTGGCGCTCCACCGCCACCCGTCCCTTCCAGAAAAGCTCCAAAGCAAAAGGCGATGAGGATCGCTTGAATGCGCGAATCCGAAGACAGAGCAGCAATAGACTCCTTCATCACCTGAAACTGCCCTGTCTCAACGGCAACATGGTAAAGAAAGATCGAAGCAACGATGATCCAGGCGATTCGCACCAGGCCGAATACCACGCCAAGAAGCGAAGCGTTCGCCATGAGAAGGGATGGCATCTGGAACACCACTGAGGCGAGCACGAGCGCCATCACCATGCCGCTCAAGGCAGAAATCCAGACTCGTTGCTTCAAGACGAGCAAAACAAAAAAAAGTGTGAGCACCGGAAGTGCTGAAACGAGAGTTGAGAGCTGCCAAAAATTCAGCGGATCATAGTTCTGGCTCCAGGTCACGCGGGATTCTCCTGAATGAACATTCTGAGTGTGCCACGAAGTGTGGCGGGCTTAGAGCCGATGGGCTGGGGAAATCTATCGAAAACGGTGGGAAATGGAAAGCGGGAACTCGGGCTCTGATCGGAGCGTTAACACGCAGACGCGGCCGTTTCAGGAACGAAAATAACGCTTGAGGTTGTAAATGCCAATGCCGATGAGGATCAGCGGCCACCCGCGCAACACGAAGCTCAAGGTCCCCGAAACAAACTGATTCACCAGAAAGACAGTGCCCGCTACAATCGCGAGGCTGCCAACCCAAAGTTCCGGAAATCGGATTTTTTCAAAGGGAGTGAGAACCGTAATTCCTTGCAACGCCAACGTGCGCTTCTTGGCTACGTGGTAGGCTTCGAAGGGCATGTACAGGTAGACGGCTGCGGTCAAGAACCCAAAGGCCGGCCCGAGATCGCCAGATTCGTCTGAGCTGGCCAGAGAGAGTATGCTGCCAAAAACCAGCACCTGCAGGAAAGCTTTGAAATAGTCCCCATTGCAGATCGATCCGACGCCCGGAATGAAACCAAGCAGCAAAGACACTCCAGGAGTGCAATAGGGATACGCGACGGACGGGAGAGGCGGCGGTCCAGGAAAACGGCCGGGCCCCGCATTGGGTACCGTCGGCGGGTTGGAAGGCAATGGCGGATAAGGCGCCACTCGCGCGGCAGCACAAGCAGAACAAAGAATCCGGGAATCAAGAGTCTTGACGCAGTCTGTGCACAGCGCAGATCCACAGTTGGAGCAATACGCCGCTGCTGTTGCGTTTGGATGTTCCACACACTGCATGATTTCCCCCGGTGGGACCCAGCTTGACGCGCTCAGTCTCCGGTTTGTAATAACGAGGCAGACCCTTCAAAGGTTCAAAAAACCTCGTTATGGAGTCGACACAGCAGCCTGTTTCCGGAGCATCACTTCCAACACACTGTGCTTCAGGAGATAAAACCTCTGGCTCTGATACCCGGTAAACAGCTGGGTGACATCCCGCGTTTGATAAGTCTTGCGAATCTCCATCTTGAGTTGCTGCGGAATGTGTTCCAGGGCTGACTCGCTGCTGATTCTGTATTTGTGAACCGGTATTTGTCCCTGCAGTTTCTGGGTATGAAAGAAGCCTAAAACAAGACTGTCGGGCTTCATTTTAGCCCCGATGCGCTCCACAAAGACTTTGGCAAACTTGGGTTCGAGGTAGCTAAGAAAGTCCCAACAGATCAGGCCATCAAAGAACTGGTCTGCGTATTCAAAGTTCTCGCCGAAGAACTTTTCCTCGTCCAGGGTCAGTTTTTCATCCACCATTTTGGTGTAGGTTGGTTTCACATACGCCGCCAGAAAATCCTCCATATAAATCTTGATCCCGAGACTGAAGAAGAACTCGATATTGGAGCCAATCACCGGGCCAATATCGAGCACGACCGGGCTTTCCTTCCGTCCAAGGGCGGCAATGAAGTCTTTGAGAATGCTGGTGGGATAGGTGGGATAGGACAACTCAGGCGAACGAGCCGGCTTGGCACCCGCCAGTCCAGAATCAGCGGAGCCAGGGCGCTTCCAGAACTTGAGTGAGTCCCAAGGATTCTTCATGACTGATTAAGGAGGGCAACGGAGCCAGTTCTGGCGGTCGGCTGAACTACACCTGCCTCAAGCCGGCTCCACACCTCTCCGCGAGACGGCCACAATCGGAACGCCGACCGTTGCTCGGGCTGCGTTGGGACTGAGGTATCTGGAACTGCTCTTTCGATCACTTCGCCTGGACTCTGGGCAGGGTCATTGGATCGCTGCTCATTCGGGCTGGCTCAACGCGTGGCAAGTCTGGCTTCCTTTCCATGCTGCGCTGCATATCGACACCGCCTTTGAAATGAGCACCGTCGGCAATCGACACTCGCGGAGCCTTCATGTCGCCCATGACTGATCCGGACGATTTGATCTCGATAATGTCGCTTGCGCTGATATTCCCCACGACACTGCCGATGATTGTCACGTTCTTGGCGTTGATCTCAGCGTTGATTTTTCCGTTGGGACCGATCACTAGATTGTGGTCCTTCAGCTCGATCTTGCCTTCGACGCGGCCCTCAATAGTGAGATCCTCATCTCCGGTCAACTCGCCCTTGATAAACACGGATTTTCCGATGTTGATGACTTCTTCCTTGGCAGGATTGGTTTTGGGTTCGAAACGTGGTTCCATTGGCTTTCTCTCCTCAAATGCACTCATGGGAAACTCCTCCTTTCGCGGTGTGTACGTTTCCTTCTCGTCTTCAGGCCGTTTGTTCTTCCACATAAGTCCTCCTGAAAGCTAGAGCCCCCCCGGCTCTGTGCCCCTGCATTCAGATTATGATGGCAAATGGGCGCCCCGAACCGGCTATACCTTAGCACAGGAAAAATTTGCACGGGCATAGAATTTTCCCGTTCTCCAGCTACAACCAGCGGGTTTGCGTGAGTGCGATTCCCCTCGGGGCCGGACTGCCAAACTCTTGCGGGTCAAGAGATGTATCGGCAACTTCACGCAGAAATTACCAGAATTATTCAGAGGCACCTGAAGTCGTCCGCGCAACGATGCCATCCAACCGATTGCCCGGCGGAAAAGCCCGGCCTCCTCTTTCTTCCCGGCTCTACCAACATTTCAGGCCGCAGTCTGAAGCGGAGCCACTATTCTCAGTGGGCAAGCACCAACTCTTGGGGTAATCCCGGACTCGGACGTTGAACCTGGACCTTCAAGAGGTGAGGTGTTGATAGGCCTGGTCTAGAAGCTCCACAGGGTGCATCACCTTCATGTGAGTGATCCCAGCCCTGCGAAGTCCGTACGCAATTTGCAGCATGCAGCCTGGGTTCCCCGTGGCCAGCACTTCGGCGTTTGACTTTTTGATGTCTTCGATTTTTCTTTGCAGAATCCGCATCGACAGTTCGTAGTGGGTGATGTTGTAGATTCCAGCACTGCCGCAGCACTGTTCCGGCGTCTCGAGTTCAACGAGTTTCAGACCCGGAATACGGCGCAGCAGGTTGCGAGGCGGCTGGCTGACCTTCATGGCATGGAGCAAATGGCAGGGATCGTCATACGCAACACGCAGGTTGAGTTGACCTGGAACAGCCAGGTTCGGCAGGCTGTCAAGACACGAAGCAATGTCTTTCACTTTGGCGCTAAACGCCGCGGCTCGCGCGGCATAGTCCCCATCGTTTGCGAGCAGCAAGCCGTACTCCTTCAGCTTCGCCCCACAACCAGAGGCATTCGTGATGATCGCATCTACTCCGGCCTTTTCAAAGGCGGCGATGTTTTTCCGTGCCATCTCGCGGGCGAGGTCCAGCATCCCCGCGTGGCAGTGCAAGGCAGCGCAGCAACCCTGTTCTGCAGGCACAACGACTTCGCAACCGTTCTTTTGTAGCACGCGAATCGTGGCCTGGTTGATATCGCCAAAGACTTCGTTCATCACACAGCCCGTGAGCACAGCGACCTTCAGGCGCCGCTCCCCTGCGGCAGAGAAAACGGAACCCAGCTCCACGTGCTGTCGCTTTCGGCGTATATCCGGCAGCAGTTGCTCCAGCTCATGCAGATGGCCCGGAAACAACCTGAGGATTCCACTGGCCCGGACCAGCGCTTGAATTCCGCTGCGCTGATAGAGCCTCAACAAGTCGAAATTGAGTCGCAGCAACCGGGGTGATCGAAACACCTTCCCGAAGATAAAGCTGCGGAACCACTCGGAGAGAAAGGGACGCCGTGCATGATGTTCGATGACCTCACGAGCTTGTTCCACCAGTTCGCCGTAAGGCACTCCGGATGGGCAGGCAGATTCGCATCCGCGGCAGTCCAGACAGGCCGAGATGTGCTGGACAAAACTTTCAGAAACCGCCATCGCGCCCCGCTGCTGAGCCCGCATAAGGTAGATACGCCCACGCGGCGAATCAGCTTCCCGGCCCAGCTCAATATAGGTGGGACAGGCTTGCAGACACAAACCACAGTGAATGCACTCGGGCGTGAGATCAGCCCTTGAGGGCAGGCTTGGAGCTGTTTGGGTGGTAGTCATTGGCCCTTGTGATCGGAATTGTCGCTTCGATTTGGATTACAGCGACAACTTCCACTCTCAACGAAAACGACCGTGAGGGCACCTTGCGTGTTAGACACGCCGGATGTGCTGAGGCCAGCCATCCTGCCTAAACGACGAACCGGCCGGGATTCAATATCCCACCGGGATCGAAACGTTGGCGGATCTGCCTCATCACCACGCGGTCCTTGAAATCATAACCCCATACGTCGATCGCTCGCTTCAGAACAGCGGGTGCTCTTTCGATGATCACCGTGCCTCGCGACGGCTTCAAGGCAGCGCGCAGCTCATGAATTTGCCGTGCGAAGCGCGAGTCCGTTCCTTCTTTTTCCTCGAACGACAGATAGGCTCGAATCACACCACTTCCCGCGTGAGCCTTCAGCCGCAACCCAGCGCCTAGTGCCGCTTGCATGATTTCGAGCTTCTGCACGACTTCGACCAATTGTGACGGCAGGTAGTTTACCTTGAGCTTGACTTGCAATATCGATGGCTCCACCAACCACAGAGCATCTTCGCGCAGCATCCGCCAAAACAGTGCTTGTTCGCCTGGATCGCTGACGATGACACCCTGTGCCGATGTGTCTCCACAAAGCTTCTCCAACTGTTCGACTTGCCACTGAACTGCTTTTTCCACATCGCCAAAGCGGAGAGCCAGCGCATATGAGGTTCCCTGCGTCAGCAAGATTGCCTGGTTCACGCGATCCAAAGCAGCCGGATTCAAGAGCTCGACGGCCAGGGGCGTTAGAGGGGAATTGAACAGACGAATCAGTGCCTGTCTGGCTCCTGCCAGACCGCGCAGTCTCACCAGCACAGTTTTCTCAGATGGAGGCAGGGGCTTGAGCTTAAAGAAGAAATCCAAAAATATGCCGAGGGTTCCAAATGAGCCGGTGTAAAGCTTGCACATGTCGTAACCCGTGACATTCTTCACCACCCGAGAGCCGAACTTTGTACTGGCTCCGTCCGGTTGGACAACGCTGATGCCGATGAGGAAGTCACGGACCGTCCCTTGCGAGAACCTCAAAGGTCCGGAGTCGTTCGAGGCGACGATACCTCCAAGAGTTGCCGTTTCGTACGACGGTGGATCGAGTGGCAGGCAAAGATTATCTTTGGCGAGCCGTGCCTGCAAGTCAGCCAGACGGCAGCCGCACTCGACCTTGACCACCAGATCCTGCGGTTCATAGTCTGGAACCTGGCCGAAGCGTTCGAGGGAAAGCGCCACATCAAACCGCTGTGGCAGATTGCCGATGTGCTGCTTGCTGCCAGCCCCAAAAGGCATGACCGCTAAGCCTTGCGAATTGGCTTCCTGCAGCACCGAACCTAGTTCCAACGCCGTGCCAGGCACAGACAGACGTTTGGGCTCTAATCCGTCAATGGCGAAGCGGGGCGGGCTTGGAGGAGCCTGGAGACTTTCAGGAGCGGGCTGCAATGGTTTTCATCCTTCAAAGCTTGAGGCCTGAGGCCCGGCTCCACTCAGAAACAATCTGAAGTCCAGATCTGAAGTCTCAAGCCTCAGGTCTCAAGCCTCAAGTCTCGGCTCAAAACCTCACCATCTCGTCAATCTCTTTGTATTTCTGCTCTGCCGCGGCAAGCAGGTTCTTCGGCATTTCTCCGCAACCGCGGCGCATTGGGAAGATTTTCCCCGGATTGGCCAAATTCTGCGGGTTGAACACTTCCTTCAACTGCTGCATCACGTCCAGCTCTTTTGCGGTGAAAAACAGCGCCATGAACTCCTGCTTCTCCAGTCCGATTCCGTGTTCACCACTGAGAGCGCCGCCAACTTCAACGCAACGGCGCAAAATCTCCCCAGCAAGGGCCAGCACCCGTTCTTTGGCGTCGGGTTCCCGGGCATCGTAAAGGATGATGGGATGCAAATTCCCATCCCCAGCGTGAAACACGTTCGCCATGCGCAGATTGTATTTTCTGCCCAGCGCATCGATCTCCTGCAGGATCTCGGGCAGCTTGCTTCGCGGAATCACGCCGTCCATCGTGTAGTAGTTGGCGCTAATCCGTCCGTAGGCGCCGAACGCGTTCTTGCGTGCGGCCCAGAGCTTCTTGCGCTCGACGTCGTCTTTGGCAACCCGCACTTCCCGGGCCCTGTTGGCCTGAATCACCTCAACCACTCGCTCCACCTGCTGCTCGATTCCAGCGCCCAGACCATCCACCTCGATGAGCAACACGGCCTCCGCATCCTGAGGGATGCCCGTGGCATACACACCGGCCTCGATCGCCTGAATGGTTTTGCTGTCGATCATCTCCATGGCCGCTGGAACAATGCCACGCGCGATGATCCCGGAAACTGTCTTTGTCGCGTCCACCACAGAGTCATACACGGCCAACAGCGTTTTGACTGCCGGGGGAGCGTAAAGCAAGCGAACCGTGGCTTTCGTAACAGTCCCAAAGGTGCCCTCCGAGCCCACAAAGGCACCTGTGAGGTCATAGCCTACGAAGTCGCCCGCCGTTGTGCCCAATTCATAGACCTCACCGTCTGGCAAGACGACCTCCAGCGCCATCACGTGGTTGGTGGTCACGCCGTACTTGAGGGTGTGCGGTCCCCCGGAGTTTTCGGCCACATTGCCCCCGATGGTCGAAACCATCTGACTGGACGGATCAGGGGCATAGTAAAAGCCTTTGCTCTTGGCCGCTTGAGTCAGATGCAAGTTAACGACGCCAGGCTCCACGACCGCAAGACGGTTCTCGTAGTCGAGAGCCAGAATCTGCTTCATCCGTGAGAACTCCAGAATGATCCCTCCGTTCACTGCGATGGCGCCGCCGCTCAAGCAGGTGCCGGCGCCACGGGGCAGGAACGGAATCTTATGCCGCTGCGCCACTTCCATAAGGCGGACAACCTCTTCTGTACAAGATGGAAAGACCACAAAGTCTGGCAGCTTTGGATGCAGCGTCAGGCCGTCGCACTCGTACACGATCAGCTCATCAGGCGTGTGCAACACCCAGTCGCGCCCGACTACTGAAACCAGTTCACGGTGAACCGCGTCGAGCTGGGAAGGTGTGAAAGGTGAAAGGTCAGTCATGCCACCGCCATTATAACCCAGGAGCGAGGCCCGCGTTACGCGGACTGGCAGCGACTCAAGCTGCGGTTGGCAGAGGTTCTAACAATAAGGCGGTGGCGCGGGTCAAATGAGGAGCAACGGCTGCAGGCTGGACCTTGGTCCGGCGTAAGCACCTTCCGCGGTCCTTAGGCGTTCCCCCGCTTGCCGCTGACCTGAATGCGGGTTACAGCGCGCAGCAGACTCACAGCGGCACGGTCGAAATCGACCTCGGAATTGTGAACATCGGCTAGCCGTTTTTCTGCCCGCTCTTTTGATGCCAGGGCCCGCTTTGGATCGATCTCCTCACTCTTCTCAGCGGTCTCAGCCAATACAATGACGCGTGCCGACAACACTTCGCAGTATCCCCAAGCTACAGAAAGGTAGTGCGTCGTTTTCTCCTGGCGGTAGGAGAGTTCGCCAACTTGCATCTCGGTAATCAGAGGGGCGTGCCCAGGCAGAATACCCAGGTATCCTTTCTTCCCTGGGATCTGCAGTTCGTCGACAGCTTCCTTCAGCAGAAGCCGGTCAGGGGTGACAATTTCCAGCTGAATCTTTTCCATGTCCACATCCAATGCCTGCCGTTCGCAGCCAAAAGCAGATCACCGAGCGACTACTTCCTCATCTTTTCTGCCTGCTCGATGACTTCATCAATGTTGCCAACCATATAAAACGCCTGTTCTGGCAGGTCGTCGTGCTTGCCTTCGACGATTTCCCTGAATCCTCGTACCGTTTCGCCGAGCGGCACATATTTGCCTTCGCGACCGGTAAACTGAGAGGCAACGAAGAAGGGTTGAGACAGGAAACGCTGAATCTTGCGGGCCCGCGCCACCACCAGTTTGTCGTCTTCCGACAATTCGTCGATGCCTAGAATCGCGATGATGTCCTGCAGGTCTTTGTACTTTTGCAGAATTTGCTTCACCGCGCGCGCCGTGTTGTAGTGTTCGTCTCCAATGATTCGCGGGTCGAGAATGCGCGAGGTCGAAGCCAGTGGATCGACCGCCGGATAGATGCCCATCTCTGAAATCTGGCGGGAAAGGTTGGTCGTGGCATCCAGGTGAGCAAACGCGGTCGCTGGAGCGGGATCGGTATAATCATCCGCTGGAACATAAATGGCCTGCACCGAGGTGATCGAGCCTTTCTTGGTCGAAGTAATGCGCTCCTGCAGTTCGCCCATCTCAGAGGCCAGGTTTGGCTGGTATCCCACAGCAGATGGCATGCGTCCCAGCAGGGCCGACACTTCTGAGCCGGCCTGAGTGAAACGGAAGATGTTGTCAATAAACAGAAGCACATCCTGCCCTTCTTCATCGCGGAAAAACTCGGCGACAGTCAAGGCGGTCAGCCCCACGCGCAGCCTGGCGCCTGGCGGTTCCGTCATCTGGCCGTAGACCAGAGCCGTCTTGTTGATCACACCGGATTCCTTCATTTCCAGCCACAAATCGTTGCCTTCGCGCGTGCGTTCGCCCACGCCCGCAAATACGGAGAACCCTCCATGCTTGGTGGCAATGTTGTTAATCAGCTCCATGATGATGACGGTCTTGCCAACGCCGGCGCCGCCAAACAGGCCAATCTTTCCGCCGCGCAAGTAGGGTTCGAGCAGGTCGATCACCTTGATGCCTGTTTCAAACATTTCCAGGTTGGTGTTTTGCTGGTCGAAGGCTGGGGCGTGGCGATGGATGGGATGCGTCTGGGAGGTACTGATCGGCCCCTTCTCATCCACGGGGTTGCCGATGACATTCATAATGCGTCCCAGTGTCTCACGTCCCACGGGAATTGAGATAGGCGCCCCGGTGTCGAGAGCTTTCATGCCGCGAACCAGCCCGTCTGTCGGCTGCATAGCAACTGCGCGGACGCGGCCTTCCCCGAGGTGCTGCTGAACTTCTGTGACAATGTTAATGGGCGACGGAACGTCGAACCCTTCGCTGGTAATCCGCAGCGCGGTGTAAATCGGAGGCAGATTCTTCTCATCAAACGCCACGTCTACCACGGGACCAATTACCTGAACGACTTTGCCAGTATTCATAGACTCTCCAGAAGCGAGTTATTCCTACTCCAATGCTGCAGCGCCGCCAACGATTTCAATAATCTCCCTGGTAATCCCAGCCTGGCGCGCCCGGTTCATTGTCAGCGTCAAGGAGTCAATCAGATCCACCGCATTGTTCGTGGCCGCATCCATGGCGGTCATTCGAGCTCCATGCTCAGCGGCTGCCGACTCCAGCAGGGCGCGATAGACTTGAACTTCGACGTGCTTGGGGATGAGACTGTTGAAGATCTCCGCGGCAGGCTGCTCGTAGATGTAGTCAATCAGTGTTTCGTCGGCCGGGGGCGCAAACCGCTGAATTGGCAAGAGCTGTTCCACTACAATACGTTGCTGGATGACCGACTTGAATTCGTTGTACACAAGGTAAATCGCATCCAGTTCTCCGCTGGCAAATTGCTCCATCAGTTTGCCTGCAATTTGCTTGGCATGCGAATAATCCAGCCTACTAAAGATATTGATGAACTGCTGAGCGATAGACACCGGGCTCTTCCGGAAAAAATCCCGACCTTTGCGGCCCACACAGTTCAGCGTCAGCTGCTTGTGCTGGTTTTCCTCGATAAAATTCTGTGCCGCTTTGATGATGTTGGAATTGAACGCACCGCACAGTCCCTTGTCGCCAGTAATCACAACCAACTGGATGTGCTCATCGCCGCGCGCCTGCATCAGCGGGTGCGTCTGGCCCTCCGAACGCGCCACCAGACTGTGCAAAACCGCAAGGATTCTCTGTGCGTACGGGCGGGCGCTGACCACGCGCTCCTGAGCGCGGCGCAGTTTGGCCGCTGAGACCATTTTCATGGCCTTGGTGATCTGCTGGGTGTTCTTCACAGAGCGGATGCGCCGCCGAATGTCTAGTACGTTGGGCATGATTCACTGCTGGCACTGAAAAGACTGTCTGTCCTCACGACACTCAGTCCTTCAAATTCATTACTGCTGCTGTCCGCGCTCGGCTGCGAACCGTTCCTTAAACTCGTCGAGAACTTTGTTCAGCTCGGCTTTCAGGGCGTCGTCAAGTTGCTTCTTCTCTGCGACCTTCTTGCCAAGCGACGGGTGGCTGTTGTCCAGGAAACGCAGCAGCCCCTGCTCGAATGGCAGACAGTCGGACACTTCCAGTGAATCGAGATAGCCGGTTGTCGCCGCATGAATAACGATCACCTGCTTCTCTACGGACAGTGGCGCATATTGTCCCTGTTTGAGGATCTCCACCATCCTCTGGCCTCTGGCCAGTTGGGCCTGTGACACCTTGTCGAGGTCGCTGCCAAACTGAGCAAACGCCGCCAGTGCCCGATACTGGGCCAAGTCCAGGCGCAGCGAGCCGGCAATCTGCCGCATGGCCTTGATCTGCGCGTTGCCACCCACGCGGGACACTGAGATGCCCACGTTGATCGCGGGCCGGATGCCTGAGTGGAACAGGTCCGATTCAAGATAGATCTGGCCGTCCGTAATGGAGATAACGTTGGTTGGAATGTATGCGGAAACGTCGCCCGCCTGGGTCTCGATGATGGGCAAGGCAGTCAATGATCCGCCGCCGCGCTTGTCTTTGAGCTTGGCCGCCCGCTCCAGCAGGCGGGAGTGCAAATAGAAGACATCGCCGGGGAACGCTTCGCGCCCCGGAGGGCGGCGGAGCAGCAGCGAGATCTCCCGATAGGCCGCTGCATGCTTTGACAGGTCGTCATAGATGCACAAGGTGTGCTTGCCACGGTCCCGGAAATATTCGCCGATGGCACAACCCGAGTAGGGCGCCAGATACTGCAATGGTGCGGGGTCGGAAGCCGACGCGGAAACCACAATCGTGTAAGCCATGGCGTCGGCATCGGCCAGCGTCTTGACTACCTGCGCAACCGTGGAACGCTTCTGTCCGATAGCGACGTAGATGCAAATGACGTCGCCGCCTTTCTGATTGATAATCGTGTCGACGGCAACTGCGGTTTTTCCCGTCTGGCGGTCACCGATGATGAGTTCGCGCTGGCCACGGCCAATCGGAATCATCGCGTCAATAGCCTTCAGCCCGGTCTGCAGTGGCTGCTTCACGGGCTCGCGATCCACAATGCCCGGAGCGATGCGTTCCACGGGATTGAAAGCATCCGTGGCTATGGGACCCTTGCCGTCCACAGGCTTCCCGAGCGCATCCACGACGCGACCGATCATGGCATCGCCCACCGGCACCGCCATGATTTTTTTGGTCCGCTTGACTAGGTCGCCTTCCTTGATCTCGCTGGCTTCGCCCAGCAACACAGAACCCACCTGGTCTTCTTCGAGGTTCAGCGCCATGCCGGCAATGCTGTGCGGGAATTCAAGCAACTCGCCGGACATGACCTTTTCCAACCCGTGAATGCGCGCGATACCGTCGCCCACGGAGACCACCGTGCCCACTTCACTGACTTCGACGCTGGAGTCGTAGTCCTCAATTTGAGCACGGATGATCTTGCTAATCTCTTCAGCTTTTATTTCCATAATCCTCTCCGGGAGCTGGCGGCATTTAATCGCAGCTCAAACGGGACTTCATCGCACCCAGCTGCTGGCGAATGGAGCCATCATAGATCGTGTCGCCGATGCGGGTGACAACCCCGCCAATAAGGTCGGGTTTCTTGGTGAATTTCAGAGTCACCTTTTTGCCCGTCAAGCCGGCAAGCTTGGTTTCCAGCCGCTGGCGCGTCTCGGCATCGAGTTCGATCGCAGTGGCAATCTCTGCCTGCGCCACGCCGAGCCGGGTGTTCAGATCCTGCTGAAACGCCTGGCGGATTTGAGCAAAATACGCCATGCGATGATTGTCGACTAGAATGAAAAGGAGGTTCGAGGTGGTCGGACAGAACCCCAGCTTGTTCAAGATTTCAGTTGTGGCGTTCTTCTTGCGAGCAACCGCGATGGCGGGATTGGCGTAGAACAGAACCAGGTCTTTGTGACTGGAAAGCAGATTCTCAAATTCCATCAGCTCCTGTGCAACCTGCTCATGCTGATTCAGCTTTAGGCTGACATCGACCAGAGCCTTCGCATATCGATTCGCAATCGCAGGCAACGTTCACCTTCAATCTTATTTATCACTGCCAAAAAAGCATGCCCAACGGGAGGACTCTCAATTCCGGGTGCCTTCCAGGGAGTCCAGATACTGCAGAACCAGCCGCTTGTTTTCCTCGGAACCGACAGATTTCTGGAGCTGCTCTTCCGCGAGTTTGACCGCCAGTTCCGCAATGTGCGCCTTCAATTCAAGACGAGCTGACTTCTTCAGCCCCTCGATCTCCCGGTGAGCGATCTCCAGAATCTTCTGGGCTTCCAGTTTGGCGCCTTCCAGGATGCGCGTGCGTTCCTCCTCAGCCTCCTCGAGCGCCTGCGCTTTCAGCGATTGGATCTCCTCGTCAAGCCCTGACAAGCGGCTTTCAATTTCGCTGAGCCGGTTCTGGGAAGATTCGCGGGCGCGCCGGCCACTCTCCAAGCCTTCGCGGATAGCCTGGGCGCGTGTTTCAAGGAATTCGCCGAGCGGTTTGTGGAGGAGCCATCCCAGCCCGCCGAACAGGATCAGGAAGTTGCCCCACTGCCAAACCATTGTGAGCGGGCTTTCCGCATGCCCGCCACTGTCATGTTGCTCCCCAGCTGCCGCATGCTGCGGCTCTTCTGATCTGGTCGGCAGATCGAGCAAGCCAAACAAAACCACAGAAAACGCAGCAGCCAATCGCCACGATCGGAGGATTCCGTTTCCCCTACCGCAAAATGGTTCTGACAATGCCATCTGCAATTCCGTTGACTTCCGTTTCCAATGACTTTCGGGCAACCCCTACCTGCGATTGGATTTCTTGCCGAGCCGAGTCAAGCAACTGCTCTCCCTGCTGGCGCCCCTCAGCCAAGACTCTGGAGCGCCGCTGCAGGGCTTCGGCACGGAAGCTCTCCTGCTGCCGGTAGCTCTCGAGCCGCGCGTCTTTCACTCTGTTGGAGTAGGCCTTCGACTTCTGGTCCACTTCGGCGAGGCGCTCGCGGGCTTCTCGCTCTGCTCCCTCGGTGGCAGCTTCCCGGGCGGCCAGAATCTGATTAATGGGATCGAAAAAGGACTTCTTGAGCACGAAAAAGAGGGCCCAGAGCATCAGAACAATCAAGATCACAGAAAGATCCAAGCTCAACGTCGTCATGGCAGTTGGGTGTTTGCTTCCAGGGAATCAGAGGGCAGGGATCCTCCCTCAAGAAGAGACCGCGCAAAATAACATACAGCTCGAAAACGGGTCAAGCAGCTTTTGGGGCAGCTGATGCAACCTTGGGGTTAGGTTGGGAGTAGTCGGACAGTTTCCGCGTTCGAGGTAATACAGCTGGTAATCTGGAAGCAGAGCGGCCGGACGTCGCAGTTCGCCTGATTCACGGTTTCAATCCCGCGGCCCAGTGGACGACTACGGTGATTGTGGACAGCGTAGGTTCCCCACTGAGCGTATTGACGAGGAAGCGCTGGCCATTTGCAGCGGCAAGGTACGGAGGGTCTGAACCCGCGCGCATTTGGAAGAGGGCTTTGGACGTAATCGTTCTAAAGTTGGGTGGAGCTGCATCCACTTCTACCGCCATCAGTGTTTTGTCGTCAGTAACGTAAAACAGCTCCTTTCCGTCGCTGCGCCAACTGGGTTGGTGTCCTCCGTTGATCGAGATCTGCCATTTGCCCCCGGTAGGCGGGAATGGCTGGACATAAATTTCATATTTCCCCGACTCGTTTGAAGCATAGGCCATCCATGCTCCACCCGGAGACAGTCGTCCCAGTCGTTCATTGAACTCTGTCTGCAAAAAGAGCCTCGGTTTACGGTCACCGAACATCGGCAGCACAAACAAATCCCTGTTCGTCCTGGAATTAACCTCTTGGTAAACGACGAAGCGCCCATCACGAGACCAATCCGTTGCCCTCTTGGAAGTTTTTGTCTCGAGGAGCAACTGATCCTCTCCGGCTCCGGTGGAGGACTTCAGGTACAGCTCGAGATAGCCGTTTCGATTCGATGAAAAGACAATCTGGCTCCCATCCGGCGACCAGACCGGAAAATAATCCGGGCGAGGATCAAACGTAAGTCGCCCAGGTTCGCCTCGAAGCAGATCGATTAACCAGATATCAGCAGCGCGCTCGTTCCTCCAGGCACCAAACACGGCGGTCGCACCGGTTTCGGGGTAGCCGAGGCTCAACGCAACCTGCTTATCGTTCGGTGAGAGGGAGAGGTCGTCGTACAAACCAGGTTGACCGACTGCGCCGAGGGACGTTCCCTTTCGATTAAACCAGGTCAGTTGTGTGTTGAGCGGGCTGACTCTCCTATAGGCAAGGCCATTGTCGGAGATTGAAAAGTCTGCGTACCCGAACCCGCCTGTTTCCGCCACCCCCTCGACAAGTGGCGTGGGTTCGCCACCGATTTGTAAGCGATTTGGATCGAAGGGCTGGCGGTATAGCGTCGCCTCACGCATGAAGAACAGAAACCCCGGCGGCGCATAAGCAACTCCCGAGGTAGCCGCGAGGAGAACGTGGGGCTTCAAATCCTTCGGTTCGACTGATCCGACAGTGATTGCATCGCGGGGAGGCATTCCAGGGCTTTGCCAACTCAGATACAAGAAACGCCGGCCATCCGGCAAGAAGTGAGGAAACAGGTGGGCTTCCTTCTGATCCCGGTTGACCGTCGTTACCGGCGTTGTCTCGCCTCCAGCCGAGGAAACCCGACACAGCGGGTCCAGATAGCTGGGTGCAAAGACGATTATCCCGTCTCGGTTCCAAGTGCCGCCCGCTGGAAACGGGGCCTCAGCTAGGATTTGCGGTGATCCCCCGGAAACCGCGACCTTCTTGAGCTTTCGCTGAGCAAAAAATCCGATGAAGCGACTGTCTGGTGACCAGAAAGGATAGGCGGCATCCTGGGTTCCCGGCAGTTCCTGGGCAGCCAGTGAATCGAGCGCCCTGAGCCATAGACTCTGTTTGCCATCCGTAGAACCACCTGTGGTCGAAGCGATAAAGGCCAGCCAGCGGCCATCGGGCGAGAGTGCCAATGATCCCCAAAAGTTTGCCTTCTCGGGCGGGTTGACGGTAAAGCGGATGGTCTGCTGATCAACGTTCGTACGGCGAAAATAGGCGCTGGGAAACAGCAGCACAGTAAGTAGCACGAGCAAGCTAAGGCCTGCCAACCCCCATCCAAAGAGTTCGCGACGTTTCAGTGGCGCAGACCGGACCGGCACCTCGGAAGCGTTGACCGGGGCGCCCATGAGCTCCTCGAGGTCGAAGGCCAGATCGCGGGCGGACTGAAAACGCTGCTCGGGCGATTTCTCGAGACAATGTCGCACGAGATGTTTAAGTGCCTGTGGAATCGGCGGAGTCGCGTTCGGCAGATCTGACGGTTCCCCCTTCAGGATTACATTCATGGTCTCCACAGCCGATTCGCCCTGGAACGCCCGGTGGCCTGAGAGCATCTCATACACGATGGCCCCAAAGGCGAAGATGTCCGAACGAGGATCTGTTTGCTCTCCTCGTACCTGCTCTGGAGACATATACCCCACAGTGCCCAATACCAAGCCGGGTTCGGTATTGAGGGGCGCAATGCCTGTCTCAGTGACCTTGCCCTGCTTTGGCTGCAGCTTCGCCAGGCCAAAATCCAGAATCTTGATGCGACCGTCTGTGGTTATGAACAAATTCTCAGGCTTCAAATCGCGATGTACGATGCCCTTCTCGTGTGCCGCCGCTAGGCCGCGAGCCATCTGGAGCGCATAGTCGATCGCTTTCCGGAGGGGCAGGGGTTTGCCTCGGAGTCGATCACGCAGCGTCTCTCCGTGCGACAGTTCCGAGACGATGTAGGGCGACCCCTCGTGGTTGCCCACATCATAGAGTGCCAGGATGTTCGGATGATTGAGCCGACCCGCTGCCCGTGCCTCCTGTTCAAAACGGCGCAGACGATCAGGATCCGCAGAGAAAGCTGGCTTCAAAACCTTAATCGCCACTTCGCGTCCAATTCGGTCGTCTTTCGCCCGGTAGACTTCTCCCATACCGCCAGCGCCCAGTAGAGAAAGAATCTTGTAGGAACCAAGCAACTGTCCCGAAGCCAACCTGGCGCTGGCCTGCGGAACCACTCGGTCGGTGACCTCCAGCACTGGCGCTTCAATGAAGCTTGCGGCCTGCTCATGCGCCGCCAGGAGGGACTCTACTTCCTGACGCAGTGCGGTGTCTCCTTCGCAGGCTTCGTCGAGAAACAACGCTCGATGGTCAAGTTCCTGTTCCAGAGCCTGTTCCAGTAACTTGTCGACTTGTTTCCAACGTTCGGGAGTCATGAAGGCCGTAATGAGTCGGAGACCGCAGGCTTGGGTGCTCTATTCCGTTCGTTCAGACCTAGATTGTAGAGATTGGTGTTGGCCCGAGATTATACACCGAGTCGTTCGTATTACTCCGCTGGATTGTGCTCCGCTGGATCACGCAGGCGTTGCATGACCCCTCCGTTGGTTTGCAGTTAATTCAGCGTGCCGCACACCTGGCGCAGGTTTGACATGTGCGCGAGACAGAGCGCAGACATCGCCAAAGACGCGATGGCTGCGCCACCCAATCGTCAAGGTCTCGCAGCGGGTTGAGTCGAGTTGGAGCCCTTGCTGACGCGTGCACTACTGATTTGAGCCCGGGACCTGTTCAGCAGCCCGACTGTCACGGAGGGCTTGCGACTTTGACGACGCCCTGCCCCAGGCAGAAGGCGTTGATGGAATGGCGATGAGCCCGTGCTATGATAACCGTCTTGGCGTTCATCGGGTTCAACCCACAAGCACCGGGAAGACCCAATCCAGACAGGAGCGGGGCAGCAATGCGAAACGTGGTCATTATCGGTTCAGGGCCTGCCGGCTACACGGCGGCCATTTATGCAGCGAGGGCCAACCTGAGCCCGCTGCTGATTGAAGGTCTTCAGATCGGGGGTCAACTGTCGATCACCACGGATGTGGATAACTTTCCCGGGTTCCCGGAAGGAGTCATGGGACCGGAACTCATGGAGTCTATGAAGAAACAGGCAGCGCGGTTTGGCACGGAGTTCCTGCAGGCGATGGTGTCGCGGGTGGATCTCTCACAACGGCCCTTCCGGCTGTATACGGACGATGAGGAGATTCAGTCTAAAGCCGTAATCATTTGCAGCGGGGCTTCCGCGCGTCTGATTGGCATTGAAGCCGAGAAGAAGCTCATCGGCTATGGCGTCTCGACTTGCGCTACCTGTGACGGTTATTTTTTTCGTGGCAAGGAGATTATCGTGGTCGGGGGCGGCGACTCCGCTATGGAAGAGGCTACTTTTCTCACGAAGTTTGTCAGCAAGGCCACCGTCGTCCACCGCCGCGACAAGCTGCGTGCCTCGAAGATCATGCAGGACAAGGCATTCAAGAATCCCAAGATCGATTTTGTGTGGGACACCGTCGTTGAAGACATCTACGACGTCGACGCCCGGAATGTCCAGGGCGTGAAGTTGAGGAACCTCAAGAACGATGAGGTGACCGATTTCAGATGCGACGGTGTCTTCGTGGCGATTGGCCATGATCCAAACACCGGCATTTTTACAGGCCAGATCGAGATGGATGCTAACGGTTATATTCTCACCCGTGACGGCACGAAGACCAACGTGCCGGGCGTTTTCGCCGCGGGCGATGTTCAGGACCACGTCTACCGCCAGGCAATCTCGGCCGCAGGATCAGGCTGCATGGCGGCCATCGATGCAGAACGCTTTTTGGAACACTCAGAGCATTGATCCGGTCTTTTTGTCGGAAGGCTTGAACTCCCATGTCTCCCGGACCAACCAGCCAGCCTGCCAGTAAACCCCACGTTGAGGTGGCCGCTGCGATCATATTGGATCGAGGCCAGGTCCTCATCTCTCAGCGGGACGAGAGCTCTCACTTGTCGGGGTACTGGGAGTTCCCAGGCGGCAAGCGAGAACCCCACGAGTCCTTTGAGGAATGCGTGCTGAGGGAGATCCGTGAGGAACTGAACGTCGAGATTGAAGTTGAGCGCTACTTTGAAACCGTTCGTTACGAGTACGGAGAGAAAGTGGTCTTGCTGAAATTCTACTTTTGCCGTTATCTGAGCGGCGAAGCGCGTGCCCTAGGCTGCCGCCAGTTCAAGTGGGTTCCGTTACCCGATCTGGGATGTTATCGGTTTCCCCCGGCGAACGAGCCGATTCTGCAGAAGCTGCTGCAGGAATAGCACCGCCGCTACCAGGAATTTAGCGCTTTGGAGTCTGAGAGGAAGACCCTTTGATGGTTACTGGAGGAAGTCATGCCGCCTACGATTACTACCAAGCCCGCAACGGATGAGTATGCTCCTTATTATCGAACTTATATTGGCAAGCTGCCCGAACAGGAGCTGCTGAAGCTGCTGTCCGACCAGCTCGAACAGACCTGCGCTCTGCTGGCGGCGGTTCCCGAAACCCAAGCCGATTCGGCCTACGCCCCGGGCAAGTGGAGCATCAAGGAAGTGGCTGGCCACATCGGCGACACGGAACGCATCATGGCCTACCGGTTGTTGCGTATCGCCCGGGGCGATGTCACACCTCTGCCAGGTTTCGAGCAGGATGATTATGTCCGCTCGGCCCGCTTCGGCTCTCTAGCGTTGGCAGACCTCATCGCGGACTTCAGGCTGGTGCGGGCTTCAACACTCTCGCTGTTGCGGGTGCTCGATGAAGCGGCTCTGGGAAAGCGCGGAGTCGCCAACGGCTTTCTGGTGAGTGCCCGAGCGCTTGCCTACATCATTGCCGGTCACGAGCGGCATCACGCTGAAATTCTCCGCAACCAGTACCGCCTGGGTGAGAAGGCGGCTTCTTCGAGCTGACACTTCGATGATTCAATCTTCCGGACCGTTGCGCGTTGCCAACTGGGTAATGCTGATGGCGTTTCTGTTTTCGGTCGTTGTCCAGTACAACGACCCGGATCCGGTTCGATGGATGCTCCTCTATGGTCTTGCAGCGCTGAACTGCTTGCTCAGCCTCCGCGGGCGCCTGCGCTGGCCGTTGCCCAGTGTGGTGGGCACCGTGGCGCTGCTTTGGGCGCTGCTGCTGGCCCCCGGCGTTATCGGCAAGACAACGTTCGGATCCCTGTTCGAGTCATTCGAAATGGCGAACACCGTCGTGGAAGAAGCCAGAGAAATGGGCGGTTTGCTGATCGTCGCCGCGTGGATGGCCGTGCTGGCTGCAATAGCGCATGCGTCGAGCCGGCGAGCAAAGGCGGGCTCAAGCTGAAGGCGAGTGGCTCCTCTGTTCGCTACACACCCAATGATTGTTTCGACTCCCACCCACCTCGCCTCCGGCACCGACCTGTGCCGGTTCGGCTGGACCCTCGCTGGGTGGATTTCACTTCATTCTTGCTCAGGACCCGACGCCAGTATCTTTGGGAAAGTTATGACAGTGTCTTGTCACATGGCGCTTTTCCACCTGAAACATTCCTGCCCAAGCTCTATCGCCGCCGTCGAAAAAGTGATTTTGGAGAAGCGCTGGCCCGCGGTAGCGGCTATCATCAGTCCAGCTCGACAACAAAATTGATGAGGAAGGGAGCAATCCAATGGACTATTCCACTGACTTGGGTTCTTCGAGTCTAGGCCAGATTGCCATCAACGCGAAGGACTTGGACCGTGCGACCACTTTCTACCGTGACTCACTCGGCCTGAAACACCTGTTCACGGTGCCCAAAATGGCGTTCTTTGATTGCGGCGGCATCCGGCTGATGCTCGGGCTGGCGGAGAGCCCGGAGTTCGATCACGCCAGCTCTGTCCTCTACTTTGCCGTAGACGACATCCAGAAAACGTTCGAGACACTTTCGCGGCGGGGAGTTCACTTTGAGGGCAAGCCACACCTGATCGCCAAGATGGAAACCTATGACTTGTGGATGGCTTTCTTCCGTGATTCCGAGGCCAATTTGCTCAGTGTGATGAGCAACGTTCCGCGGCGATAAGGCCGCGCGCTTGGGATAACTCTGCTCGCGGGGGCGTTCGTCCGACCGTCTTGGATTTTTGAATTCCCAGGACTGCGACGAGAGCCCAGGGGGCAGAGACCCGCGTTTGTCGTGTCTTCTACAGCCTTGGAATTTGGCCTCGACGCCGCTTTGCAGCTGGCAGGCACTCTATCAGGCTTTTGGTTTTCTTTTCCAGTAGAGGTAGGCTGGCACTCCGGCTGCGACAATGACGAGTCCTGAGAGCGCTTCCCTGGGACTCGCGACCAGCACATTGGCGAGAATCATCAGGTAGCCAAAGATGAACAGCAAAGGAACCCAGGGATACCCACTGGTCCTGTAAGGCCGGTCGAGCTCGGGCCGCCGCCTGCGCAAAACAAATAACGCGACTGCAGTGAGAATGGAAAAGCCCAGCATGGCTACGACTGTATATGTCAGCAGTTGGCCGAAGCTGCCTGACAGCGCGAGCAGGCATGACCAAACCGCTTGGATCACGATGGAATTCCCCGGCGACCGGAATCGGGGATGGACCGCGCCTGCCGTCCTGAAGAAGAGGCCGTCTCGTGCCATCGCATAGTAGATCCGAGGCGCGGTAAGAATGACTGAGTTCATGGCCCCAAGGATGGATATGACAATTGACAAGGAGACCAGCACTGACCCGCCGTGGCCAAAAAGAGCCAGCGCCGCAGATTCCCCGACATTCACAATCCCCTTCATCCGTTCGACCGGCAGCCCATACAGATAGGCCACGTTGATGACGAAATAGGTCGCCACCACCACCAGCGTCCCGCAAATGATTGAGTACGGTACATTCCGGCGGGGCTCTCGGATCTCACTGGCCACATAGGTGGAAGCAAACCACCCCGTGAAGGCGAAGATAACTGCAATCATCGCCTGACTGAGTTGACGCGGCAGCCCGGCGATGTCAGTCGGGGAGAGCGCATGCGAGAAGTTATCCCATCGACCTTCACCCACGACTAGTCCGAAGCCGACAAAGGCAAGAATTCCTCCCAGCTTCGCCAACGTAAGCGCGTTTTGAACCAGGCTGCCAAAGCGAACCCCGCAGTAGTTGACAGCAGAAAAGAAGAGGATGAGGAGGAGTGCCGTCGCATGCCCTGTGGAGAGCTGAACGCTGCGGCCAGCCAGGTTGAAGTCGAGAGCCAGCCGCTGAAGTGAAACCCAGGGCACGAAGGGTTCTACGTTGTGGATCACCCCAATCGACATCGCGGCGATCGACCCCGGGTTCGTCACCAGAAAGTAGGTCCAGCCATTCAGAAAGCCGACGAACGGTCCGTAGGCCTCTTGAAGATAGACATACTCTCCTCCAGCACGCGGCAATGCAGAGCCCAGCTCAGCATAGGTCAACGCACCACACAGAGTCAGGAGCCCGCCGACGACCCAGACCAGCAAGATCAACCGCGGATTGGGGAGAGCCTCAGCGATTAACCCCGTGGTGGTGAAGATTCCAACGCCGATGATGCTGCCGACAATGATTAGTGTGGCGTCGAAGAGTGTGAGGCGCCGTTCGAGATCGGGCGCCGGCGAGTCAGAAGTTCTTGGGCTTGGCATTGGGGATCTGCGAGAAAGGGCCGAATTCCTCTTTCCTGCACGCTTCAAGACACTAGCACGGCGCCCAGCAGCACGCCAGTGCTGCGAGGCCCAGCGGAGCGGAGCGAGTCTCGCTCGAACTTCCAGCGGCATTCCGTAAGTTGTCTCGTTGACAGCACCGGAGCGGGCGCCCATAATTCCTGCGGTATTTCTTGTGGTTCCAGCTAAACGTCCATTGTGATTCAGTCGGGCTTAAGCCGCACTCAATCCCGTTGTTGACCGATCGCGCATGGCTTCAGCGAAGTTCAAAGTTGACCAGATCGACCACGTCGAGCTTTTTGTTCCAGACCGCTACACTGCCGCCCGTTGGTATGAGAAGACGCTGGGCCTTCACATTCTCGCGGAGCATGAGGATTGGGCAGGGCCCGGGGGCCCTCTGATGATCTCAAGCGACGGCGGCCGCACGATGCTGGCGCTCTTTGAGGGGGAGCCGCGCGGAAGACGGCCGACCGCGGGCCATCACCGCGTGGCTTTTCGTGTTGGCGGGGAAGCTTTTCTGACGTTCTTGAAACAGGTGAGGGAGGTCCCGGTCTTCAACGACAGTGGGGAGGAGGTTCGGGAACTGCGGATTGTCGACCATGACAAAGCTTTCTCTGTCTACTTCTGCGATCCTTACGGAAATCGATTCGAGATTACCACCTACGACTGCACTCAGGTTCGTGAGCACCCGGAGTCGAGGCGGTAAGGGTGCTTCGGAAATCTCTCTCTGTGCCGCAAGCGGAGATGAGGGCTGGCAGTGTGCGGCTGGCTCACAGAGCGAAACCGTGGCTCGAATGCTGCTGTTTCGGCACCCAGCCCCCTGTGAACTTCTTTTCTGGCGGAGACTCGCTCTGATCTTCAAACATCCTTGCGCTTTCTGGTTGATTTTCCTATCATGACGTTGAACTGCAGCTTCCACCGCATACTTGGTTTCCTGAAGAATTTTCCCTGAATGATTGCCCATGAAAGACATTTTTGTCGCTGACCTTCAGGCGAACGAATCGATTACAACTACGTTTTTAGTTAAGTCTAAAGAGGTCAAATCCAAAAAGACCGGAGAGCCCTATCTTTCTCTGACCTTGGGCGACAAAAGCGGCGAGCTCGATGCCAAAATGTGGGACAACGTGGAAGAGGTCGACACCACTTTCGACCGTGATGACTTTGTCAAAGTCAAGGGGCTGGTCCAGGTTTACCGCAACCGGCCGCAGCTCACGATCCATAAACTGCGCCGCTGCCAGGACAGCGAGATCGATTTCGCCGACTACTTTCCAAAAACAACTAAAGATGTAGAAGTCATGTTTGAGGAACTGCTGAAGATCGTCGACAGCATCGAAAAACTCCCCCTTCGTGAGCTGCTCATGAGCCTCTTGCTTGACGAGGAAGTGTCTGCAAAGTTCAAGCAAGCGCCTGCGGCCAAGACACTGCACCATGCCTGGCTCGGAGGGCTGCTTGAGCACACGCTTTCTCTCTGCAACTTGTGCAAACTGGTCGTTCAGAACTACCCGGGTATTGATCTGGATCTGCTTCTGACGGGAGCCGTGCTGCACGATATCGGGAAGATCCGCGAATTAAACTACGAGCGTAGTTTTAGCTATTCAACGGAAGGTCAGTTGTTGGGACACATGATCTTGGAGCTCGACATGGTGAACGAAAGGATTGCTCAGATGGAGAGCTTTCCGCGCGAGCTCAAAGTACTCATTCAGCACCTTATCATTTCCCATCACGGAGAGTACGAATTTGGCAGCCCCAAAATGCCGATGTTCCCCGAGGCTCTCATTCTTCACTGCCTCGACAATCTGGACAGCAAGCTGGAAGCCATGAAGCTTATTCTCCGCACGGATTCCAACATCGATGGCGAGTGGACTGCTTACAACACAATGTTTGGCCGTCCGCTCTTTAAGGGGTTCAAAAAGAGTGGCCAAGACTCTGAGAAAGACACTTAAGCTCGCCAAGCGCGTCCGTGGAAAGAGCCCGAGCCAGTGCCGCGGTCCGCAGGATCTGAGCCAGTTGGAACTCGAGTGCATGAAAACCATCTGGCTCCAAGGCGCCTCGACGGTGGCTGAGGTGCAGCAATGTCTGTCGCCTTCGCGTCCGCTCGCCTACACCACGGTACTAACCATTCTCGACCGCCTCGCAAAGAAAGGCGCTGTAACCCGTTCGAAGCGAGGCAAAGCGCATCTCTACGAGCCGGTGCTGTCATTCGAGGACTCGCGGAAGGCTGCAGTCAATCAGGTGCTTGATTTTTATTTTCAGGGGTCGCTGGAGCAACTGATTGAGCACCTCGACCACGGCGCAGGTGCGCCTGCCAGCAGGATCTCTCGACGAGAGATCTCTGTCGCAAACTCGGTGCAGATGCACGAAAGTCTCCTCTAGCCACTGAAGGATCTCGCTTCTCGGAGTGGGTTCTTGAACCGTTGTCACTGCCATCCCTGCCGTCTTGTTCGGTCCGGAATTTCTAGGACGATTCGACTCGAGGCGGCAGCCCTGCTTACTGAAAACACTCCGACAAAGCAAGACCAGCAGTCATCGCCGACCGGCGGCATCAGTTGTTTGAGTGGGGTCCGCGCCGTTCCAGCTGACATCAGCGGTAGGGCCGTACGTCGGCGGAACTGGTTTCCCCATTAAGCGGAAGTAGACGGTGAGCTGAGTGCGGTGGTGCGCCGTGTGAAGGAGGCGACGCCAGAATATCCATATGCGCTGGCGTACCACCTCGAAGAAGGGCACCGGTTCGAACCACCAGGGCTCCTGCATTCCGGCCAGAAACCCTAAACGCGGTAGTGCGAGCTCTGTGAGGCGGCGGGTGAAGGCCTCCGGGGAGTCGGTTTCGGGGAGGATTCGGGCTGTCGGCAGCTCCGGCGTGCCCAGGAATTCGCCAAAGAACCTGCGCTCGGAGAGCAACTGGTGTTTCAAGATCTCACGCACTGTGGCAGAGCGCGGGTGCGGCTTGAGGTCCATGTCGTCCGCGTGCAGAGCCCGCCAAACGGATATCACTTTGTTGGTTTCGCTGGCATAAGTGTCGAGCAGATGCTGAAAGAGTGGAGAAGCGGCTTGGGGGACAGACGAGTCTGGAATGCCTGGATCTGGGAAGCGGCTTGGCATAGCACTCTCCTTAGGTTTGGTCGGTGTTGAGTTCTGATTGCCAGAAGGACAGGCTCGCCAGGGGGTGCATGACGTTTTGCGCTATTTAAGGGTGCCGCGGTTCAGCCGTTGTACAGCGTAGCCGGGATCGCCGGGGAGCACCTGCGTTTCCACGGTTGCGTTCTCCTCTATGGCACCCTGGTGCGCCACAATGGCGTGAGAAGTGAGATCGCGCTGCGATCAGTGCCTATGCCTTCAACCGCTGCGAGACGAGGTCCGCCAGCGTCGGTTCGCGAGTATCGTGATGCACGGCTAAGACTGCATCGCCCGCCGAAATCTCACCTGCCTCCAAGACCGCCAGGTAGAAGCCCCAGCGGCGGCTCACTCGGAACAGCTCGAAAATATCGTCCCGGGCGAACTTCACGGTTAGTTTGTAACAAGGCACCCGAGGTTTTGTCACTTGAAACAAGACCGAACCGACTCGGAATTGATCGCCCACATGAACGGCTTCTTCCAATAGGCCTTGAACTGTCAGGTTTTCTCCAAAGGCCCCCCAATCCAGATCCAAACCCAGTTGCGGCTGCCAGAATTCATAGTGTTCTGAGGGATAAGCATAGACGGCTTGTCGCGGTCCCCCGTGAACTGAACGGTTGGCTTGCTGGTCAACCTCCAGCCCGAGCTCGTGCACTGCAACGGCTCCGGCAATGGGAGTTTTGAAGATCGCCGTCCGCACTTTCCTACCCTTCCAGTCAACCACCCGAGACTGGCCTGCGTTGACCGAAACCACGCGCATGGCACTAACTCCTTTCGTCTGTCGTGAGAGCAGCAAGCACTCCTGGTCTCGGTGAGGTGAATCTCGGAGTATCAAGCCTCGGGGGCGGTCGCACTTCGCTGAACGACCATGACTCCTACTTCAGCAGTTCCAGATAGGCGCGAATCACCTGCCCTCCCAGCGGAGCGGCATCCTTTGCTCCCAGCCCCATGGGGTGGCACACCAGCACTGCAACGGTGGGCTGCGAATCAGGATAGACGCCGATGAACCATCCATCGGTTTTGTGACTCCGATACTCACCAGCGACAAGCGACGGCGACGTTCCGGTCTTCCCCATCAGATGCTGGTGGGCGGGCAGGACGCGATCGGCCAGGATGGATGTGCCTTCCCGTGCGCTTAATCGCAGCCCGTCCGCGACCACCAACGCCGGGGCTTGCGAGCCGGGTCTTTCGCCGGGAAGTGCTCGGGCGACAACCAGGAGATTCAGGTAAGCTTCCAAAACTCTTCGAGGAACGAATCGAAGTCCAGGGTCCGCACCGATGAACGCCTGAGCTGGGATCCCGGCAGTGCGGCTGCAGCCTCGGTTGTTGATTAGTAGAGGACCTGAAGGTTCCACACCCAGCGCCCGTAGGGTCTCAAAAAAGGCATCCGGAGGCACTCTCTCAGCCAGTTGATAAAAGAACGGGTTGCAGGAAACAGCCAGAGCACTTTTGAAGTCCAGTTGGCCATGACCCGGTTTGTACCAACAATCCACTGGGCACCAGCCAGCGTGCCCTTGGCACGGATGAAATTGCTTTTCGCTGCCCGCCGGATCAAGCGCCGACAAGTAGGCCAGGAGTAGAAACGGTTTTATTAGCGACCCGACGCAGCGAGGTGACGAAAACACCTCTCCTCGCACAGCCGCGAGCGGAGCATGCCGCGGGACATCCCACAGCAGAATAGCGCTCTTGCTGGAGAAGGCCAAGGCCGCAAGCTTTGCTTGCAGCGTTGACTGAAGACTCTGAGCCGGAAGCCCAGTCGCGAGCAACAACAGCACCAGAATCAAGGAGCAGAAACTCACAAACCGGGTGAAATGCGGGTTACAGGAGATCTGGATGTGCTTCGCGGGAAACCTCATCGAGAGACTTTATCTCGATGATGGCTTCAGGGGGTAGGGGTAAATCCTGAATAGGGCAGACAAGGAGGAAGCGTCCGATAAGCAATCAAATCGGAATCGCGGCCCGGCTGGTTACTGGAGACGCGCTGCCGCGCAGGAGGCTGGTTACACCGCAAGTGCTTCGAGCTGCCGGCTCTCTACCATTCGAATAAACTCGTAAGTGAGCTCGCGGTCGCGCCAGCCCTGGGTTGCTTCCAGATCCAACTGGTCGAGCACGGCTTTAGTGGCAAAAGGCGGCTTATAGGGCCGTTGAGAGGAGAGTGCATCGAAAACGTCCGCTATCTGAAGGATGCGAGCGGTGATGGGAATCTCCTCACCCTTCAGCCCGTCTGGATAGCCACCGCCATCCCAGCGCTCGTGGTGATAGCGAATGATTGGCAGAACTTGGTTGAACGACCGCAACGGCTGACAAATTCTTTCGCCGATCAGCGTGTGCTGGCGCATCACCCTCCATTCCTCGCCCGAAAGAGGCTTTGGGCTGAGCAAGATGGAGTCTGGAATCCCGAGTTTGCCGATGTCGTGCAATATTCCGCCGCGTTGAAGCGCCCTGAGCGAACCGCCGTCGAGCCCCAACCTTTCGCCCAGTAAGACCGAGTATCGAGACAGCCGCTCGCAGTGCCCAATGGTGCTCGGATCCTTGGCTTCCACTCCGAGTGCCAGGCTGAACAGCACAGTCTCCGCATTCTCTAACTCGTCTGTAATCTGCTTAAGGCGCAGCAGGGAGCGGACGCGAGCGGCAAATTCGGCGAGATTGAACGGTTTGTTGAGAAAATCGTCGGCACCAGCTTCGATTCCTCGAATCTTGTCGCCAAGATCAGTGAGGGCAGTAATCATGACTACCGGAATCAACTGGGTCTCTCGGTGTGTCTTGAGCCGATGGCACACCTCATAACCGTTCATCTCCGGCATCATCACATCCAGGAGAACCAAGTCAGGATGGTTCTGAATGGCCTTCTCGAGGGCCTCTCGACCGTTCCGGGCCAGAATCACTTCGCAGCGGGGCGATTGGAGAATGTCTCTAATCAGTGCCAGGTTTTCTGGCAAGTCATCGGCTACCAAAACTCTGAATTTACGATCGAATCCCTTAAAGATGTCCAAGGAGAGATCCTCTATGGCTAGCGAACTCGCCTTGGCGGAGCAATCGCCTTACCAAATCTCATCAGAAGGTCGAAGCCCAAGCAACTCGTCCTCTGGCAACTTGCCTCTTTCCTCTGCTCTGGCACTCTGCGGCCGAAGAGCGGCTTTCGTCCAGAGGCTCAAGACGGGAGTGCGGCTGATGAAATTCTTACCCAGTCGAGCGCCATCGTTTCACACTCCGATCCAGTCCTTGGCCAGGGAAAACAAGTGCCTGAGCCCGACTGGCGATTCCGTATTGCGTAGCGGGAAATCGGGAGGAGCCAGCAAAAGCATCTCGTCCATCCCTTCGCCGACGAAATAACAAACCGTGTTGCGACGATATTCCGGATACTTTTCCAGCTCCATCCAGACATAGTGTGTGAATACTTCCAAGTCGACATAGGAACCCAGAGTGTCTACCTGAGTGGGAATGGGTGTCGTGGTTTCCTGCTCGGTATAGATCAGAAGGCTGCTGAAGGGTTTAACCTTATTGCGAATTCCAAAGGACACGAGCATAACCGAAGGCTTGGCCCGGCGCAAAGCCTGAATCGTGGCCCACTCCACAAAAGTGTTGTTGATCAATAACGTGCCGTTGCCGCTGAGAAGAACAGCCCTCAAGAACTCCGACAGTGCCGGGTCGGCGGCAAACTCACCTTCCGACGCGAGAACTCTCAACTCTTTCAGCTTGGCGCCAAGCTGGCGCGGGCCTGGAATGTCCTGTGTCTTGACCAACCGGTCGACCTCGATCATCAGCCGCGTTCGATATGCTTGCAGAGCTTCGTAGCTGAGCCTCACAAACCGTTGCGAGCCACCTGTTAAGGCTGACGACAGCTGGGTGCCCGCCTCGATGATCCAGACGTCGTGCTCTGACCTGGCCTTTTCTCTAGAGTAGAGCTCTGCCAACGTTGGCCGCCCGTCATTCCGTTTTCCTCCTGTCAGCAACTGGGGCAGGAAATCCCGGACGTCCTCTTCCCCCGAAAGGGCCAGCGGGATCATCTTGCCCTGCTCCCGAAAGCGCGCCCACATGCGATCGGGTCCTACAGGGAGATCCGCCGGGCAGGTCACCACAACCAGTCGAGGACGGCCAGACCGCACGACTTCCTCTTCAAGCATCGGATTCAACCGCGAGAAGATATTGGCGATGGCCTTGCGCCATTCAGGGTAGTGTGCCGAGCGGTTCAGAAAGTCAACCTGGTCTAATGTAAATTGCCGCTTGGGCCAGTTCTTCTCGCTAACGCCCATTTTCTTCTCAACTTGCCGCAGCGGCAGGAAGAGCTCCTGGACCAGCGCTGGGTCAGAACGTCCGAGAAGGCCAAAGAGCCTTTCAAACTGGCTTCGTTCCGCTTCGAAAAGAAGTTCCCAGTCTTTGATTTGGTCGAAGCAGTAGGTGGAAAAGGTCAGGGGCAACTGGTCGAAGAAGCCCTGGTCGAGGAATTTTTTGATAGTAGGAGAAATCTGCATAGCATCGAGGAAGGGCGAACCGCGGAAAGCAGCGATGCCAATCCAGTCACCGGTTCAGCAGCGATCCAGAGGCGATCACGCCCGGATTTCCTTGATGGGACTTCCAGCGATTTCGCGGACGAGAACTCCAAGGGTCGCTGCAGCCGTGGCTGCTACATCGACATGCTGGATAGGGCGGTCGATCTGTCCGGGCTCAACTCCAGCGCCCATGGCCAGCAGCCAGACGTTGCGGCAGGAGGGGTCGCCGCTGCGGTGATTGAGAAACCCGTTCGAAGCATTCGCATCTCCGTCGCGGCCCAATTCCGGTAGCACCAGGAATGTCGTCTTGTCCCTGTAGTGGAGGTTGGACTGGATTTCGTTCCACAACATCCCAGTCAAGCGATCCGTTCGGGTAATGGCCTGCAGGTAGAGAGAGTAGGATCCCCAGTGGGCAACATCCATATCCCAGAAATTCACGAGTATGAGCCTTGGTGCAAACTCCCTCATGACTTCGCGAGTGATAAAGAACGTGAGCTCGTCTCCGGAGGTTGGAGACTCGGGGCCATGGATGTACTCGACGAGGCCACGGGTCAGTGTGTTTCTCACCGTCTGATCGAGTGTTCTTCCGGCTTTGAAAATCGTCCAGCCGACGCCTTCGTAGCCTTCGTTCAAGATGCCTTCTAACTGCCTCAGAACATTCTCGCGGCTGGCCACGCCCATCTCGGGCTTCTTCTTGATGACCTCGCTCACGGCTTCCAGCAGCAATTGTTTCGGCAGCACAACATTGGCCCCGTAGCCAGGTCCCCAATCGCGATCCGCACCTGCGCCGATGGTCGCGAAGCTCTTGTTCGTAGCGATGGTCCAGGCGTCCATGGGGCCGGCCCCAGTCTGCCTCCGAAAATACTCAAAGATAGTGGGACTGGATGGTGGCTGAAAGCCGAAGTCGTCAACGCGCTGCCAGTTGCCAGTGAGAATGCTGGCGGTGGAGTTAAAATGCGACAAGACGCCGGAGTTGACGCACGTCTTAAAGAAAAGTCCCTTCGGCTGCAGAGCAGCCAGATAGGGAATATTGCGAAGCCCTTCCGGCGTGAACGTTTCCGAATAGCGCACACCGCCGCCAAACGTAACGATGATGACCTTGCGCCCAGTATGTGAACGGGCCTCGTGGTTGCGCGCCCACAGCCAACTTGGCAGGATGCGGTGTGCAATGCTCAGGCCAGCCAGTTGGACGAAGCGGCGTTTGGTAAGCATAGGTGCTCGGTATTAAGTGTTAGGTGATGAGCGGCTTTATTTCAAGCTTCTGGTCAGACACCATCCGGCGCACTTCCCCGACTTTTTCCAGTTCGACTTCGCTCGTCAAAACGAATCCTAATTGAATGGTCAACAATGAACGCGTTTCGAGTTCCATCAGGGATCCATCAGCCACAGAGAGACTCTGGAGGGGAGTCGGCCACCTGGTCCATGGCCTTCTGCCAGAGCAGGAGAATCCCGGTACTCTTGACTCCTATGTCCTGAAACCCTCACACCTGGCACCTAACACCTTCAATACTCCGTAATCTCGCCCCCCTTGATCTTCTTTCGCACGGTGCCGGCTTTCAGGTCGAGCGGATGGTCGTAACCGGCCAGGATTTCGCCTGAAGGGCTGTAGTAGGGCCCAAGATCGCAAGCCATGCTTCCCTTGCCCTCCGATACAAACTCGATCGAGGTGATGAGCTTGGCGGACTTATAACCGTACTTGGAAGGATCGATCAGCCGCAGCGGAGCGCCATGACGATTCGCCAGCGGCTTGCCTTCCATGTCGAGCGTCAGCAGCACGCGGGGAGACAGGAGCTCTTCGAGGGACATGTATTCATACCACTTGTCAGCACAGTCGATCCGGATCGCTTTGGCAGCCTTCAAGGGTTTGACCGTTTCGACCAAATGGCCAGCTCGGAATCCGTTCCAGGTAGCCCGCGACGACCAGCACTGCACGCACTTCATGCGCGAGTTTTGCGATTCTTGAGGAAAGCGCCGTAACTGAGTCAACGTGAGTGATTGCGGTTTCTCCACCAACCCTCCTACTTTCAGCCGGTAGGTTAATGGATCAATCGGGCGCACAGGCACATACCACATGATCCGGAACCCGAATTCGTCAGGTACGTCTGAGGGAACAAGGATGTCGCCCTGATTTGCCATCCCCACTCCGCTCAGGCTCAGACTTATTGTGGGGCCTGCAGTAAGAGCAAGGAAACGTCGTCGGTTCATGACTCGGGAATCCCTGAAACAATAAAATCAGATTGTAGAGGCGCGGAGACGCAGACCGTGTGACAAGCGATTCACAATCCGCCGCAACCCATCTTTCGGCGCGGAACCCATGAGAATGGATCAATACCGACCAATTGACTCTTTACGCCGGAAGGTCTCTGCGGTTCTTTGTCGGCCGAACATCTTAGAGCTTCATTTTACCACCAGTTCCAGCCGTTTCAGGCCGGCGGCGTGTTTTTCAATGGCCGCCCGCTCTTCTGCTGTGAGCTTATCGTGAAGATCCCGCTCCTTCTGCGCGAGTTCAGACTTTCCCAACCGGTCGTAAACTCGGGCCAGCCGATAATGTGGAGTCGATGCGTTGGGATTAAGCTGAATCGCCCGCCGCAGGTGCGTCGCCGACGGTTCAAACTGCTTGCGGCCCTCCAAGAGAACACCAAGTTCGAAGTGTGACTCCCAGAAGTTGGGTTTCAGCTCAATGGATCTTCTAAGAAGTCCGTCGGCCTGAGAGGAAAGGTCATCCGATCCGGAAGGCCCAATCTGAGCAATCAAGCCCTTTGCGTGCAGGAAGTGGCCGAGATAGTTCCTCGGATTTTCTTTGGCGAAGCGCGCAAACTTCGCGGTTACTTCACCGAGCCGGCCTTCGGCGTGGCTAATGATCCGGGCCAGAAAAACATAGGGCTGCTCGACCTTAGGCGCCAGCTCAGCGGTCCGCAAGAACGAGTCTACGGCCTCAGGGAATTTCCGCTGGCCATAGTTCGCGATGCCCAGGGCCAGTTCCAGCTGCGCACTTCTGTCAAAGACCTTTTTCGCGGATTCGAGAAGCTGAATGGCGACGTCAAAGTTTTGGTGCAACAACAGAACATAGGCGAGGTCGAAAACGTACGATTCCTCGCGCGGCGCAAGTTGGATGGCTTTTTGCAGTTCGACAATTGATTTGTCGAATTGTCCGTCGGCCTCGTAAGCCTTCCCCAGCAGATTGTGGAGATCGGCCCTCTTCTCTTTAGCCAGTGCTCTTCCAGCCAGGTCGATTGCCGGCCTGGGCTGGCCGGCCTGCAGATAGAACGATGACGCCCGCACTAAGGCGTCGCGGTCATCCGGAGCCATCTTGGCATAACGGCTTTCGAGAACTGCGGCTTTGGCCCAACTGCCCGCTTCCGAATGAAACAATGCCAGGCCGTGTAACAGCATGGGATCGTTCGACGCTAGCTGCTCTGCCCTGGCTGCTGCTTCTGCAGCCGACTTTCTATCTTTCAACTTCCGGTAGGTCTGTGCCAGAGCCAACCAGACCTTCGCGTCAGCGGGCTGCAGTTGCGACGCGCGGTTCAAGCTCGCCTCTGCGGCAGGAAGGTCCTGGGCGTCCAGAGCAAGGAGGCCGAGCCGGAAATGGGCTTCGAAGTTAGCGGGTTGGGCTCTGGCAATGGTCTCCAGCATGTTGCGAGCTTCTGCTTGCCGCCCCAGCGAATACAAACGCATTGCCTCCCCGACACTGCTGGTAACCGGGACTGCCCCGAGCGACAGGAGGAAAAACAATGAAATTGATGAGAAGGTCATCCCAGAAGAGTTCTCAGCTTCGGCCCCACCCTTTCCCCACTTCATGATCTGCGCCCGCACCACAAACCTCCGAGGAGTAGATACAATGGAGGTACCACACTCTTTCGGTTCTAACAAGGCGCATGTTACCGCGGGGGTGTGGTGGCTGGCGATCTGCCCAGCCCTGCCTCACGGTCTGGCTACCTGCCACTTTGGCTGCAGCCCATTTCACGTTATCACTCAGCTGATTATGATGCTGAATCAGCCGATGCAAAAAAAATCGGTTCCCCCTTGCCAGAGGAGGAACCGATGAGCTGCGGGCCTCGTGAATGGCCCAATTCCAAGCACCAAGTCGCCACCAGCGGGTCGCGGCTTGGCCAAGACTAGAACTGGAACCGGAGTGAGAAGCGAATGTGCCGCTCGGTTCCTTGAAGGGTCTGGTTGATGCGCCCAAAGTCGCTCGCACCCTCTTGGGCGCTGATCTGCTGAACGTTGAACTGCGGCGTGTTAAACGCGTTGAAGAACTCCGTCCGGAACTGCAAACGGTAACGTTCATTGATCGGGAAATCCTTGAACAGCCCGAAATCGACGTTGTACTGCCCAGGCCCGTAATTGCTATAGTTCCCCAGGTTACCGTAGGTTCCAGGGGTTGGACGCGTCACAGCAGATGTATCGAACCAGCGATCCGGTGTTCTTCCACCCGACGGTGCAGCATTTGGATCCTTGCCCGATACGAGGTCCGGACGGGTTGTGCCACCGCAACTGCAGCTGGCATTTCGCGTCGTGAGGTTGAAGGCATTTCCGGATTGCAGCGAAATAATCGCGTTGGTTTGCCAGTTGCCGAGAATCCGATCAACCACCGGACTTATGTTGGCACCCAGGTGCCGACCTCTCCCGAAGGGCAGGTCCCAAATCGTGCTGTGGACAAAACGATGCTTGACGTGGAAATTAGCATGGGAATACTCCTGAGTCCAATTCGTCACATCACGCACGCCAGGCCCCCCGGACAGAGTGGTTCCGACGTTGGTCAGAGCATGCGACCAGGTGTAAGAGCTAAGAAACTGCATGCCATTAGAGAACGTCTTCTCCAACTTCGCTGCCAGCCCGTTATAGCGCGAGAAGCCGTTGGAGTTCGTCGTGTTAGTTCCTTGATCGAGGAAACTCAGCCGTCTTCGAGAGGCAGTAGGAACACCGACCGCAGCAGCGTTTGCTGGCTGGTTAGGATCGTTGAGGTTGACCAGCCGCTGTCCCTTCGACCCAATGTAAGCCACTTCAAGAGTCGTGTTGTAGCCCAGCTCACGTTGAATGGCGAAGTTCCACTTGTGCACCAATGGGTTCCTGAAATTGGAGGCAATGGTCCGGAAGGAAATAGCTGCGGGAAGCGCGAAAACGTTCGCAGGGAACCCGTCTGAGAACCGGGCCATGAATGGGTTCGCGGCAAAAGCGCTCGGAGGCTCCAGCCGCTGTTCCTGGTTGAACGGGGCGTTCTCACCTCGGTTCGGATTACCACCCTGATTTTCTTCACCGCCATAGAAAATCCCGAAACCGGCCCGCACGACAGTCTTGTCCATGGCCTCCCAGGCAAATCCAATGCGAGGCGACCAGTCGGTTTTATCCCAAGGGATCAAGTATTTGTCCACCTGCCCCCTCTCGACCTTGATCTGCGGGAACGCGGCGGCAAAGTTGGGCGGCAGCGGCGCATCCTGGTCTTTCCCCTTCGGGATGACCAAAGTGAGCCGGTCCTGGTCTAACGTCGACTGTCTGCCAAACGTCTCACCGATAGGCGAGAAGAGTTCGTATCGGAGGCCAACGTTCACCGTGAACTTGGGGCTCAGCTTCCAGTCGTCCTGCCAATACCAGGCATAGGCGACTTTGTCTGAGGAAATGAAATTCTGCGTCGTGATTCGGTTGTTTTGTGTGAAACCGAGCAACCATGCCGCAATAGAGTCGCCCGTGCCTGCGTTAAACGGACTGGCAGGATAGTTGGTGCGGTCACGGTTAAAGCGGTAAGTACCGCGCGGCGTCGGCACCTGGAAAAACGGGAAGCCGATGGGTCGATACTCAAACCCAAATTTGTGGGCATGCTTGCCTTTGTTGATGGAAACGTTCTGGATGAAGTCCCAGACGTTTGAGTACTCAAGCGTCGGCAACCATTCATTACCGCCGACGTTCGAGTAGTCCGCGGGTTGAAGACTCGGCAACCCGCCGTTCAACGGGGAAAACGTCGCCAAGCCCCCAATGCCAAATTCCTTCTGCAAATCTTTGTCCGAATTGGCTTGGGTGCGCGCGGTAACCAGACGAGAGTAGGCAATTCGTGTTTCTGTGATCATCTGGGGTGACCAGACACGCGTCCAGCTCATCATGGCGTTGCGGCCGAGGTTCTTTTCGGTCTCGCCGCCAAAGCCTCCTGCATCCAGGGCACCTGGAAGCGGCGGTGTCTGGAACTTGTCTTCGGTTGACCAGCTCACGCTGCCAAACAGACTGTCCTTGTCTGAGAGTCTATGATCGACGCGGACGTCCCACTGATTTATGTCAGACCGGCCCGACGTGATTGTAAAAAAGTTGTTGCTCGGAATTCCAGCATTTAGGTTCTGGGTCGGATTCGGATACAGGTCAATGAGCTTCTTGGCTGCCGGATCAAACCGGCTTACTGGAATGATGTTGCCCGGGAAGGGATCGCGGACCAGCTGGCCATTCACGGTTCGCGTCGTGTTGAGATCGTAGATAGCTCCTTGCATGATCGGGCGGCCAAGGGGGTCGGTCCCCAAGGAATTTCCGGTCAGCAACCTCGAGAAGTTCCCGCTCTTGAAATCGGGATGCGGAATCGTCAAGGTCCACGCCTGCCCCAAGCCCGGAACTGCTCCTCCCGTGGAGCGAATACGCGTGCCTTGATAATCAAAGAAGAAGAACGTGCGGTCTTTCACGATCGGCCCGCCGATGGCCCCACCATACTGATTCTGTTTGAAGGGACCTTTCTTGCCGCCGGCCCGGTTGGTCTCCCATTTGTTGGCATTAAGTTTGTCGTTTTCAAGAAACTCGAAAACCGCGCCGTGAAAGTTATTTGTGCCGGACTTGATCGTGACGTTGATGACCCCCCCAGCACCACGACCGTACTCCGCGTTGTAGCCGTTGGTGACGATCTTCATCTCACCAATAGCCTCAACCGACGGACCGACGACATAGGCTGTTTGGTTGATAAAGTCGATGACGTTGACGTTGTTATCGACGCCGTTGAGCAGGAAGTTGTTTTGGCCGTTGGAACGCACTCCATTGGCTGAAAAACCGCCGCCTGCCGCGTCGCGAGCTCCTGGCTCCGCAGGAACAACCGCCGGGGAGAGTCGGGCCAAATAAGTAAACTTGCGCTGCCCCCCCAAAGGCAACTCTAAGACTTGGCGTGCCTGCAGAGTTCCACCCAGCTCGGTACTCTCGGTCTGGAGAGCTGGAGGCGCTGCCGTGATCTCTACAGACTGGGTGACTTCGCCAACCTCGAGCGTCAGATTAACCTGAATCCGGTCGCCCGAATTGAGATTAACGTTCCTCTGCACCGCCTTCTTGAAACCCGCCATTTCTACTTCGACGGAATACACTCCCGGTTTGAGCACGGGGCGGATGTAGTTTCCGTTGTTATCCGTTGTCAGCGTGACAGATTGTGATGTGGCCACTTCGGTGATGACAACTCTGGCGCCGGCCACGACAGCACCGCTAGGATCGCTTACCGTTCCCAAGACGGTCCCCATGTCGCGTTGGGCCATCACAGCAGTGGCCAGACTGAGACAAAGCGCGACGACTGCGAACGCGCACAGAACTCGGTGGGTCATTGTTATTTCCTCCTCTTTTCAAGGTGAATCAGGACTGAGCACACTACAGATATCTGATGTGGTGGACACTGGCTCCATAAGCATCCTTGTTTCCAAATGAAGCACTGTGTCAGACGAAAGATGAACCTGCTGATTCTAGAGGTTTTGTGAATGCGATTACAGTTTCCTGCAGTTCTTCCGCACCCTTACAAAGTCCTGATCTTACGAGATTCCATATTTTGCCTACCGATTTTCGAAGGGATACGAGTAGGCCTTCAATGCCCCATCATGTAAGCGCTGGCATTTGATGCGGACTGGCCGCATTTTGCTCTGGTCTCCGCAGGGACGCAGGGAAAGTTTCCAGACGAAGGCGCTTGACTCTTTCTGAAATCAAGGGCATTTATTTGGTTCGGCGGGAGGCCTTCTGAATAAGCTTTGCAAGCCTAGGCATGGAATGCCACACCACTACGAGTTTCGGGTTGGCCCGAGGTTGTTCCTCCTGAGTCTGGTGATGGCCGCCCTTGGGCTGTCTGCGCTTGCGATTTTGCAGCTAAGTACGGGCCTCAGCGCTTCGGCTACCCTGGCCGAAGCCACCGTGAAAGTCTCATATGCCGACATTGCGGCCACAGTCGGCCTGCTTCAGAGAAACAGGTTTGGCGGGGCCGAGAGCAAGGCATTTATTCTTGAGACGACGGGAAATGGCGCCGCATTCCTGGATTTCGACGCAGACGGCTCGAACGATTTGCTCGTTACCAACGGCACAACGTTGGAACCACTTGAGTCACTTCAGAACTCATTGTTTCTGTATAAGAACGATGGCGCGGGCCGGTTCATCGAGGTATCGGCGAAGGCTGGATTGAACCAGACCGGCTGGGCGCAGGCGGTTTGCGTAGGCGACGTCGACAACGATGGTGACGCCGACGTTCTGGTCACCTACTACGGTTCCAACCGTCTTTTTAAGAACAACGGCGACGGCACTTTCCTTGACGCCACGTCTCAAGCAAAACTTGCCCTCACTGGAACCCGCTGGGGATCAGGGTGCAGTTTTCTCGACTACGATCGCGATGGCTGGCTGGATCTATTCATTGCCAACTACGTGGATCTGGACCTTGGGAAGACTCCGAAACCTGGACAGAATCCGAACTGTTTCTGGAAAGGTATTCCGGTGATGTGCGGGCCGCGCGGTTTGCCTCTGGGAAGGAATGTGCTTTACCGCAATCTAGGAGATGGCACGTTTGCTGACGTCTCCGAACTAGCTGGAATCCTCAAACCGGGTGGCCGCTACGGCTTGGGTGTAGTGGTCTTAGATTTCGATAACGACTCCTGGCCCGACGTGTACGTGGCCTGTGATCAAACTCCCAGCCTCCTGTACCGAAACCGTGGCAACGGGACTTTTGAAGAGCGCGGCATTCCGGCCGGCGTGGCCTATAATTTCGACGGACACGCACAAGCCGGAATGGGAGTCGCCGTTGCCGATTACGACGGGAACGGTTTTTTCGACATTGTGAAGACAAATTTCTCGGGTGACTTGCCTTCTCTCTACAACAATGAGGACGGAAAGTTCTTCAGCGATCTCTCCAAACAGGCTGGACTCGCAGCCAACCAGCTGCTTGGCTGGGGCGTCCTGTTTTTGGACACAGACGAGGACGGGCGGAAGGACCTTCTTATCGCCAATGGTCACGTGTATCCTGAAGTTGACAAGGCCGCGGTGGGAGATCGTTACTTGCAGAAATCCCTGCTTTATCGGAATCTGGGCAACGGACGTTTCGCTGACATTACAGACGCTTCGGGAAATGCCTTCAAGCAGCTGCGGCCAGCTCGGGGAATGGCCGCGGGGGACCTGGACGGCGATGGCCACCCGGAGGTAGTCATCGTCAATATGAACGCTCCCCCGAGCCTCCTGCGGAACGAAGGAGCGCGTCAGAACGCGATTTCGATCAGACTGTCAGGCACGAAGTCGAATCGAAGCGGAATTGGAGCGCGTGTCATTCTAGAAGCAGGCGGCCAGCGCCAGATGGACGAAGTGCGTAGCGGAGGCAGCTTCTATTCTCAGAGCGATCTTGCGCTGCATTTCGGGCTGGGAACGGCCCGAACGATTGAGCGGCTGGAAGTTCGCTGGCCAAGTGGGACTGTACAAGAGTGGAAGGGGATTCCATCAAACCAGCATCTGACCGTGACGGAAGGGCAGACCGAGCTTGCACGAGCCCCGCTGAAGGGCCGATAACAATAAAATGAACGGTCCTTGCAAGAACGACTCCACACAGCTTCTCGAGCTAGTTCCATTAGGTGACGCTCGGAACCGGGCTGCCTAAACACCACTGGCTGGGTCTGAGCCGCTTTGCACAGGTTCGTTCGTGCGTCCTATCATCGCTGGATTTTGGGTATGAAGCGTCGGGAGTTCATCAAGAGCACGCTGGCTGGAACCGGCCTCCTTTGGCTCTTGCCGGAATGGACGGCCGCCCTGTCGCATCAGCACTCGCCCTTGTCGTTAGCACCGTTTCCTGTTCAGCTTCGGAAGTCCCCACCTTACGGGTCCCTTTATCGCTACATTGATCCGGGTCAGGACGAGTTCGCTTGTGAGAAGCGAGCGGAGGAGATCACAGCGTTCCTTGATCGCCTCGTGACAACCCGCTCGTTGCCGCTCCATGCCAGTTTTCAGGGAAAGTCTCCCGTGCCTTCGCGGTTCATTCCGGTGGGTCTGATTTCCTCGGGGCAGCCGTCAGTCTACCAGGCAGCTTTTGATGCCAGCGGTCTGTCATTCCCGGACGGACTGAGAGATTGGCTCGCGTCCATGGGACAAGTCCGGGAAGCTCGCTTTTTTGTGACAGGCATCGAGTTGGAAAGTGACTCGCTGACCACGGTTGAGATTCGGTACGAAGTTGCAAGCCAGAAAGAAGGAACTCTTCAGTATCGCGTAGGGCGCTGGAAGCAAGCTTGGTTAGGCGCTCAGCTGCACGATTTTGAACCTCTTGAAGAGACCCTCGTCACCTCTGCTGCTCATCTCTTTGCAGACATCACGGAGCAGCTGCTTTCCAGGTCTGACTCGTTCCGGGAACATCTTGCGCGAGGCATCCCGTACTGGAGGGCCCGTCTGGATTCAGCATCCGGCATCGACGTCTATGGTAACAACGGCGTTGCCGTCGCAGACACCGACAACGACGGCCTGGATGAAATCTATGTTTGCCAGCCCGGTGGGTTGCCCAATCGCCTGTATAAGAACCGCGGCGGAGTCCTGGAAGACATCACCGAACGCGCTGGCTTGGCTGTTCTCGATGACACTTCCTCGGCACTCTTCGTCGACTTCCGAAACTCCGGGTCACAGGACTTGGTCGTACTGTGTTCCAGCGGCCCCCTGCTTTTCATCAATCGCGGAAATGGTCGTTTTGAGCACCGACCCGATGCGTTTCGGTTTGCCCGCCCGGCGCAAGGAACGTTTACGGGAATGGCTGCCGCAGATTACGACAACGATGGCCGGGTCGATTTGTATCTTTGTTGCTACATCTATTTTCAAAGCGAGGACCAGTACCATTATCCTGCCCCCTACCACGACGCCCAGAACGGCCCACCCAATTTTCTGTTTCGTAATCGGCTGACGCGGGAGGGCAACGGCATTTTCGAAGATGTGACTCAGGCGACCGGCCTAGATCACAGCAACAACCGCTACAGCTTTGCCCCAGCCTGGTGCGATTTCGATGGCGATGGCTGGCCGGATCTCTACGTTGCCAATGACTTCGGACGAAACAACCTCTTTAAAAATTCGAACGGAAAGTTTCAAGACATCGCGGCAATGGCAGGTGTTGAAGACATCGGGCCGGGTATGAGCACGGCCTGGTTCGACTACGACGGTGACGGATTGTTTGATCTCTACGTTGCCAATATGTGGACCTCGGCTGGACAGCGGTTGATCGGCCAAAAGGAATTCTGGCCTGCCCGTGAGACTGCCGCCTACCGAGGTCACACGCGAGGCAACTCGCTGTATCGCAATCTGGGCAACGGATCATTCGAAGACAGGGGTGCGTCGCAGGGCGTGCAGATGGGCCGGTGGGCCTGGTCGGCTGACGCGTTTGATTTCGACAACGACAGCTCGCCCGAGATCTATGTGACTTGCGGCATGTTGACGAATACATCGAAGACGGACCTGATGAGTTTCTTCTGGCGCCAGGTGGTTGCTCGAACGCCGCCGAAGCCTGAGCCCGCGCAAGCGTATGAGAACGGCTGGAACGCGCTCAATCAGCTCATCCGGGAGGACTATAGTTGGAACGGCAGGGAGCCTAATGTCTACTACGCCAGGCACGGCGATCGTTACTACGACCTTTCCGGGGTTTCCGGAATCGACTTTGCCGAAGACAGCCGGGCGTTCGCGGTGACCGATCTGGATGGAGACGGCAATCTCGATCTCGTTCTAAAAAGCCGTTTGGGACCGCAGATCCGTGTCTTCCGTAATGAATGCGGCATTGGGCAGAACTCGCTCGCGGTTCGATTGATCGGAACCCGGTCAAACCGGGACGCTATCGGTGCGCGTGTGGAAGTGGAGATTGACGATTGCCGATTGCGGAACCCGGACTGCGGACTGAAAAGGACCGCCCAGTTCGTCCACGCCGGCTCAGGGTATCTATCTCAGCACACCAAGACGCTGTATTTTGGATTGGGTGAGGCAACCTCAGCTGCCAAGGTACGGGTGCGCTGGCCATCGGGCGTCGAGCAGGAGTTTCGCAATCTCTCAGCCGGATTCCGCCACGAGATTGTCGAAGAGCAAAACGAAGTCAAAGCGGTGAAGTTTGCAGCGCGTAATCCCCAACTAGCAATCCACACTCAGCGTTCCGCGCTCCGCGACCGTCAATCGTCAATTGATAACACCCCCCGTTTGCATGAAACCTGGCTGCTCGAGACGGTGCCGTTGCCCGAGAAGCGCGTCGGCCCCGGATTTGTTTGCCTTGCCGGTAGTCAGCGGGTTTCGCCGGTCCCAGAGGTCCCTTTCTCCATCGTCGACCTCAAGAGCGAGTCCCCTGACGTCGCCGCAGTTTATGGTCTATTCAGTCGGTACTTGTTCGACTGGCGCAGCCCCATGACGGTGCCGCTGCTCTTTCTGATTGATGCGGAAGGGCTGGTACACAAGGTCTACCCCAGGATTCCCGATTTGCGGGTATTGCGTGCTGACCTGATCCTCCTGCAGAACGTGGATGGCAGGCACCATCGGGCATTGCCCTTTGCGGGACAATACTACGGCGCGCCGTTACGTCGCTACTTCCAGCTTGGCATTGCTTTCCTCTGGGGAGGATATCCAGAACAAGCTCTTCTATACTTGAATGCGACTGTGAAGCAGTCTCCCGAGAACTTCAAAGCGCATCTGGCCATGGGACAGATCCACTTAGAGGCAAAGCGCTTGAGTGACGCCCGCGAATCACTCGAGACCGCGCGGCGGTTGAACCCGCAATCCCCTGAAGTTTGGAACAACCTGGGTGGTCTGGAGGCAGAGGCAGAAAACTATGCTACGGCGATTTCACACTACGAGAAGGCGCTGTCGTTGAAGGAGGATCTGCCGTACGTCTTGAGCAATGCGGGGCAGGCATACACCAAGGCAGGCGACGTGGCCAAGGCCGAGAGGATGTTCCGCAGAGCGCTCGAACTGGATTCGAACGATGCTGATGCTGCCAGCCAGCTGGGCCTTTTGCTGGCAAAGCAGAACCATCAATTGGAGGCTCGGAAGCTGTTTCAACAAGCGATCGCCTCTAAGCGGGACCATGCCGGCGCCATTAACAATCTGGGCGTCCTCTACACGCAGATGAATCAGCTGAACGACGCCATTGCTGCCTTTCGGTATGGTATTGAGGTCGCGCCTGATTCGGAAAGCCTTTACCTCAATCTGGCACGCCTCTATGTTAGACTCCAGGATAGAAACAAGGCCCGCGAAACAGTTGAACGCCTGCTCAAGCTCAAGCCGAATCATCCCGTAGCTCTGCAGGCGCTGAGGGATTTGGAGAGAATGCAGTGAGACCCGCGCTTTCACACGGACCACGATGTCTTGGGGTTCTGCTGAGCGTCGTGCTCTTGGCTCCCTGTACTGTCGCCGGTGAAAACGGTCCACCGGCGAGCGCCACACAGCAAAGCGCGTCCGCGCAGGAGAAGCCTGTGTCCGGGCCTTCCGACTCCAGCCGTGAAGATCTTCTGGATCGCCTGATAGATCTTGTCAGCCGCTCAGGCCGCGTGCTCGGAGTCGCTGAACAGCCATCGGAGCGGGTAGCCCCTCCTCTTCCGGTCGCCCCGGGAGTGCCCCCTTTGTTGAGCTTTCGCTACTTCGAGGGCAAACAGCGACACCGCTTCGCTAACCTGGACCTCGTGATGGATGATGCTGGACACTGAAAGGACCCGGGATGTGAGATTTGAAGTCTGGATCTGGACACGGCCTTTTCTCTGTTTTCTGTTCCTTCTCGTCTCCGCATCCGAACGCGGCTTCACGCAGTCCTCGCTCGAACAGGTGTTCGCTTCAATTGAGCGAGGCGACTACTCCCTGGCCGAGAGCGCTTTCTCACAGAACCCCCGCCTGTCTCTCCTCAAAGGAATCCTGCAGTTTCATCGCGGCGATTACACTTCTGCCCAGGCCACTCTGTCGCAGATCCTGCAGCAGAACGACCATCCACACGCGCGGCTTTTTCTCGCGCTGAGCCAGGCTGCCACAGGAGGCTGCGACGCGGCCCGTGCGGAGCTCGAACGACAGTTCAGCGCAAGAGGCAACAGTGACACTCAGCGCCTGGCAGGTTTGGCCTTGTCTCAGTGCTATCTGTCGAGTGGCCGCTATTCTGAGGCTTTCGGAGTACTGGCGCGTTTGGAGGCAGATCATCCTTCGAACGCAGACGTCCTGTATCAGTCGGCTAAACTGCACATGAAGGCCTGGAACGATGCGGTCTTTAAGATGTTTGAAAAGACCCCGGCCTCCTTTCGTGTGAATCAGCTCTCAGCAGAGATTTTTGAGATTCAGGGAAAATATGCCGAGGCTATTGTGGAGCATCGCAAGGCGATCGAGAAAAATCCTGCGGCTCTGAACCTGCATTTCCGGCTTGGCAGGGCGCTGCTGATGGAGTCGCACAGTGCCGAGTCGTTGGAGGCTGCACGTCGTGAATTCCTGGAGGAGTTGCGGTTAAATCCCAGCGATGCAGTTGCCGAGTATCAGGTGGGGCAGGTGCTAGTGGCACAGCAGAATCGTGCTGAAGCCGTCCGCCGCTATGAACGAGCTGTTGAATTGAATCCGCAGTTCGCAGAGGCTGTGCTGGCACTGGGTAAGATCCGGGGTGAGCAGAAGCGGTTCGATGAAAGTGTGGAGTTGCTGAGGCAGGCGGTTCATTTGCTGCCGAGGAGTGAGGCCGCTCGCTACGCCCTGATGATCGCTTACCGCAACGCGGGAAAAACGCTCGAAGCCCTGAAGGTCAAAGAGAGTCTGGAGCAGCTCCAACGCCCGCCAGAGGGAGAATTCACAGAGTTCCTGAAACGGTTGGGAGAAACCCCTAAGACAAGGCAATAAGACATCCCGATGAGTACAGGAACGCAAGAAGGGAGCCGCTGGCCGTCCTCTGACCTGCTTTCCAATCGTCGATGCATCAGCTTCAAGCTCAGGCTCTGGTGTCTCGGCGCCTTGCTGGTGGTTGCCAGCTTGTCCACCATTGCGGGCCCGAAATGGCTTCCCAGCTTCCGCAACATCGCGCATGAGGCCGGGCTCACGCGCACTCTCCCCAACGGTGGCAGTGTCAGCAAGCAGTTCATCATCGAAACTACTGGCAGCGGCGTCGCGTTCCTCGATTACAACAATGACGATTTGCTGGACATCTTTCTTGTTGCGGGGCCGGATCCCAAGGATCCCAGTGCGGTCACAAACCGTCTTTATCGCAACGTTGGAAACAGCAACTTTGTCGATGTGACGCGTGAGGCAGGAATCACAAAGACCGGCTGGGGACAGGGTCTCTGCAGCGGAGATTTCGATGGTGACGGGTTCGTTGATCTGTTCGTGACGTATTGGGGGCAGAGTGTTCTCTATCGGAATGTCCAGGGGCAGCGGCTGGAGGATGTCACCGCAGCGGCCCGCCTGGTACAGGACCGAGTCCGCTACAACACCGGCTGCGCATTTCTGGATTATGACTCTGATGGCGATCTGGATCTCTTTGTGGCGAACTACTTGAAGTTCGACTTCGCGAACTCCCCAAAGCCAGGAGAGAATCCTTACTGCTGGTACCGCGGGATACCCGTCAATTGCGGACCGCGAGGTTTGGCTTTTGACCGCAATCTGCTCTATCGCAACGACGGGAAGGGCCGTTTCACAGATGTGTCTGAAGTCTCAGGCATTGCGGTTCCTAATCACTATTCGCTCGGCGTTGTCGCCGGAGATTTCAATCAGGATGGGCACACTGACATTTATGTCGCGTGCGACCAGACCGCTTCTTTGCTTTACATCAACCAGGGCGACGGACGCTTCGAGGAAGAAGCTCTGTTGCGCGGAACCGCTCTCGACGAGAACGGAAAAGCGCTTTCCGGCATGGGAGCCGCAGCGGCAGACTACAACGGAGACGGCATGCTCGACTTATTTCGAACCAACTTTTCCGACGAGCGGGAGACACTTTACCGAAACCGGGGATCTGGGGAATTTGACGACGTAACTCGCCAGGTGGGATTCGCGCATAACACCCGATTCGTTGGCTGGGGCTGTGGCTTTTTCGATTTCGACAATGATGGATGGAAAGATTTGCTGCTAGTGAATGGGCATGTGTACCCCGAAGTGGATCGTTTGAAAATCGACATACGCTACAAAGACCGCCCCATCCTTTATCGGAATCTTGGGGATGGCCGGTTTGTCGATATCTCCGAGCAGTCTGGTCCCGCTTTGGTTGAACGGCACGCATCCCGGGGTGCTGCCTTTGGAGACATCGACAATGACGGCAGCATTGAAGTGGTGGTCAACCAACAAAATGAGCCCCCCGGGCTCCTCAAGGTTGAGCGGAAATGTCAGAACCATTGGGCAATAGTCAAGCTTGTAGGAAAAGCTCCCAACCGGAGTGCGATAGGTGCCCGGATCAAGCTGACAGCGGGAGGAAGGGTCCAGGCCGACGAAGTTCGCAGCGGTGGAAGCTATCTCTCTCAAAACGACCTCAGGCTCCACTTCGGCCTGGAATCAGCCACGTCTATCGATCGCCTTGAGATCAAGTGGCCCAACGGATGCCACCAGGATCTCCGACACCTTCAAGCGGATCGCATTCACACCGTGCGCGAGGATTGTGGCGCCAGACCGAAATCCAGTCGCAGCAAGACCGACGCCGCTGGACGGAGTTAATTCCTTGACGTGATGTGGAAGTGCGTACTATAAATCTGAACGGGTTGATGAATTCGACAGGAAATGTCCCTGTTTGGGCGTAAACCGCAAGAAATCTCCTAATTCAGGTTCGGAACTGAGTCGGCGGAATGCTCACGACAGCAAGGGGGTTGGATGGACGAGTCGTTGATCACGGTGAAGGAAGTAGCCGATTACCTCAAGCTCAAGGAACAGACTGTCTACCTCCTGGCACGTCAAAACAAGATTCCGTCTCTCAAAGTCGGAGGGAGCCTGCGTTTCAAAATGTCCCAGATCGACGCCTGGCTGGCCGCTGCGCCCAAGAGTGGAAATCAGGGGAACCGACAGCGCGTGCTGATCGTCGATGATGAGTCTATGGTCCGCGAGACCCTCAAGCGGATGGTGGAAGCGCACGACCTCCAGGCTGTGGCAGTTTCGGGAGGAGCGCTTGCCGTTGAAGCTGTTCAGCAGGAGTCGTTCCGAATGGTTTTTCTGGATCTCAACATGCCTGGAATGAACGGTGTGGAGACGCTGAAGTCTTTAAAGCAGCTTGACAAAGACCTAGTCTTTGTCGTCGTGACCGGTTTGACCGGAGAAGACGACCTGTTCCGCAGTGTTCTAGACTACGCGCCGGTGTCTGTGATTCCCAAGCCATTTACGATTCAGCAAATTGGTGATGTGTTGAGTCTGTATTTCGAAAACCTCAAGGAAGTAAACTACTCTCTAGCCTGAAACCCCGCCAGCAACGTTCCGGCCTGATTGGGGCTGCGGACTCTAGTTCATTTTTTTCCGCCCTCTCGCCTCTTTCTCGCCTCTTTAATGATGGCCCCGTAGACTTCCTTGTCGAACGGAGGACATCCCGTTGGGAATTGCCCCCAAGGATGGTCTTTCTGGCGCATGAGGAATGTGCAGTACGTCAACGTCTTGCAGGTGTTCGCGGTGTCGAGACTTCCTTTTGTGAGTGCGTCTTGTGCGAAGTGCGGGTAAGCCAGGGCGCCGCGTCCAATGCCCATCAGAGTTACGCGACCGTCACGGATATTGGCGGCGCCAGCGTGCAGTTGGAAATGCTGCAGCCAGCTATATCCGGTTCCTACCATAGCCAGGTTTGGAAATGTCTGCTGGAGTTCCCCGCACAGTCGGAAATGGCGGTCCACTCCCACGAGTGGGTGCTCAGGCGAAAAGTAGTTGCCGTCGTCTGGCCTTTCAAAGGGCCGCCCGATGTGCGGGTTTGCATACGGATTTCCCATCGAGACATTCACGAGCGACACACCCGACTCTTGCAGGAGAGAGATGAGCTGCTTGGGTTCGGTCAGATCGGGTTCCAGAGGATTGTCTGGGTTTACGCCAAATCCAAAGGTATAAGGAGTTGGAAACGGGCGGGGCTGGCCAATCTGAGTTTTGGAATCCAACATGTAAGGCACGCCATCAAAGATTCCTAACCGCGAAGCCAGAAGAAAGTCCCTACCAGTGGCAGCGCGGATTTTCTCAAGGACATTCTTGAAAAAGCGGGTTCGGTTTTCAAAGCAGCCTCCGTAGTTTCCCGGCCGGCTTCTGGCGCCAAGCAGTTCGTTTCCGAAGTAGCCATGAGTGATCTTCAGATCCACTCCCTTGAATCCAATCTCCTGAGCGAGTTTCGCTGCTTCCGCAAAGCGGTCTTCGAGCTGCTCGATGTAGCCATCGCTCAAGAGTGGATAGTCTGCGGGAATGGTGACCCCGCGCTTGCGATTGAGAAATGTGACGCCGTCCAGAACTGGATGACGGTGGCAGATGAGCGGCAACGGATAGCTGTACCTGCCCGAGTGAGTCAGCTGCAAAACGTCGATGAGGTCGTCTGTGCGCCCGTAGACCCTGCGGTGGGCGGCGCGAGTGCGGTCCAGGAGTGCCCGCAGTGACGGGGCTGTGTATTCGCTCAGAAGGAGCTGGCGGGGGTTGGCCCGTCCCTCAGGGACCACGGCAGTGGCCTCGAACCAGATGAGTTTGGCGCCGCCCTGTCCGAATCGCTCGTAACGGCGGTAAACCAGCTCATCGGGTTCTCCAGCCGGAGTTCCGTCACAACCTTCCATCGGATGGATTGCCATGGAGTTCCCGGCAGTAAAGCTGCCAATCTTCGCGGGTCTGCCGAGATACGACTTGATCTCTTCAACATCCGATGCGAGCGAGATCTGGAGTTTCAGCCGTTGAATTTCGCTCTGGAGTTCCTCCAGCGATTCGTAGCGGAAGTAGCGTTTGGACATGGATGAAGATGGGACCTTACTTCTTGAGACCATTTACGAACTGGTCGAAGCTCGCTGCCCATTTCCCAATCGTCTTCTCTGGCCCAGTCAACTTGAAGAACCAGGGGCCCTCAGGAGTCTCAACGACCGCAGCCAGCATGCGGTAGCCCTGGCGCGGAGGGGCATTCGACATCATTCCGGCTGAGTACGTGCCACTAACATCAACGAGCGTTACGCTCATTCCCGAAATCTCCCGCTTGCTGGTCTTAGCTTTATCCTTCGATGGGGACCCGTCGGACTGAGAAATTTGTCCGATCCATCGGTCGATGTTGGCTTCCACCGATCCTCCCTGCCCCAGCCCGAAATAGAAGACCGCGAGCTCACCATCTTCACCGTCGCCTTCGGCCTTGGGCAAGGCAAACTGAGCCTTCCGCATACCTGAGGACGGCGTCTGCTCTACCCACTCTGCGGGCATCGCCGCCTTGAGGGGGCCGAAGGTCTTGCTCGCTCCGTCGGCCGTCCGAGCTGCGATCACGTGTGCGGAGGCTGGACTGGACGGCGGAGGGATTGATGTGGACTGAGTTTCGGATTGTTGGGAACAGCCGACAGCAAGAAGCGCCGGCAAAGCCCAGGACAGCAGAACAACGAATTGAAGGCACGCGCGGCGGAAAGGTGTTTCTTGTGTTGTCATGAAAGGTTCTCCTGACAGTGCGGTTGAAAAACTCTCACTCAGAAATGAATTCTCCCGGCTTTCTTTGGTATTCCTACATGCCCATGATGTTATATCCGCAATCTACATAAAGCACTTCGCCGGTAATGCCAGAGGACATGTCGCTGGCCAAATAAAGGCCCGCGTCTCCCAGTTCCTTCGACTGAACGTTCCGCTTGAGCGGTGCGTGCTCGGCATGGTACTTCAGCATGTCGCCAAAGCCGCCAACGCCGCGAGCAGCAAGGGTATTCACGGGACCGGCGCTAATCGCGTTAACACGGATTCTGTTGGGGCCCAAGTCATACGCCAGATAGCGCACTGTGGCTTCCAGGGCGGCCTTGGCAACACCCATCACGTTGTAGTGCGGCACCACTTTCTCGGCTCCGTAGTAGCTGAGGGTCAGAATGCTGCCGCCTTCGGTCATGAGAGGCACTGCCGCGCGGGAAACGCCCAGAAGGGAATAGGCACTTACGTCTAGAGCAATGCGGAAGGCCTCACGCGAAGTGTCGACGAAACGGCCTTCGAGCGCCTCGCGTGGCGCAAAGGCCACACTGTGCAGCACGAGATGCACCTTGCCGAAATCGCGCCCCACCTGATCGAAAACTGCCTGGATCTCATCGTCTTTTGTCACATCGCAGGCATAATTCGGGCAGTCGCCACCCAGGCTCCTGGCAAGCTCCTGGACGTTTTCCTTCAAGCGGTCTCCCTGATATGTAAAGGCCAGCCTGGCCCCGGCCTGTTGCCAGGCTTGAGCGATGCTCCAGGCTATGCTGCGCTTGTTCGCCACGCCAAACACGATGCCCACCTTGTCTTTCAGCATGAACATCCCCCTGTCAAAATGAGGCAGAGATTATCAGGAGGCAGCGACGGAGGCAAGTTGCCTCGACAAACTTGGGACCCCATGCTATATTTTCGCCGTTTTCAGCGGGCCCATAGCTCAATTGGTTAGAGCCTCCGGCTCATAACCGGACAGTTCTAGGTTCAAGTCCTAGTGGGCCCACCAGCCCTCGCGGCCTCCTTCTTGGAATGCATCCTGAAATCGAAAAGCTCCTCAGGCTCCAGGAGACTGAACTCCAGATTCAGCGCTTCAGCGATAGAATCGAACTCCTTCCGAAGCTATTAACCCAACTCGAAGCCAAGTTGAAGGGAACTCTGCAGACCCAGGAAGATGCCAAGCAGAAGACCGCCAAAGCTGCCTCCGAAAAGAAGAAGCTCGAAGGCAGCATCCAGGATCTCGAACAAAAGAACTCCAAATACCGGGGCCAGCTGACTGATGTGAAAACCAATGAGCAGTACAGGGCACTGCTTCACGAGATCGAGTTCAACGAGAAGCAGGTGCGGAAGATTGAGGATGACATCCTGGTGTTAATGGAACAAGACGAGGAGCTTCGCAAGGAGTCTCTGGCCATTCAGCAGCAGCTACAGAAAGAAAAGGTGCAGGTTGAATCGGAGAAAAAGGCTGCTGAGACAGAGGTCGCCAGGGACAGGGTCCTGCTTCAGGAACTGCAGGGCCAGCGCGAGGCGATCGTTCAGTCGGTAGCGTCAGATCTGCTAGCCACCTACCAACGCATCGTCAAAGCCCGCAAAGGCGTGGCACTAGCGCGAGCCACTCAGGAGTCCTGCCAGGCTTGTAATGTCCGCCTTCGGCCTCACGTCGTCAGCCAAGTCATGTCCGGCGGATCGATTATCACCTGCGACAGCTGCGATCGCATTCTGTATTGGAAGCCGGATGCGCCTTACGAAGTCAGCAACTAAGCTCAACCGGTCTCCGCTCCGAGTGAAAAAGCGCCGCGTGAGGTCTGCTACCTTCTCAAGGTTCCTAGCCTCCTGCACTGCAACCACATTGTTAGAAAAAGCCACAAGCACGAACCGAGGCGTTCTTTCAGCTACGACCTGAAGATGATGAAGCGATGCATCGCCTATATTGATGGAGGCTCGCGGGGAAACCCGGGAGTTGCCGGGTACGGAGTTGCGATCCAGGCTGAGGATGGGGAACCCCTCGCGAGCCTTTCGGAAGGCTTGGGGACCCGGACGAACAACTTTGCCGAGTACTCTGCCCTCGTCGCTGCGCTCGAGTATGGGCAAGCTCACGGGTACGAAGGTATGCGTATTTTCGCAGACTCAGAGCTTCTTGTGCGGCAGATCAATGGCCTCTACAAGGTGAAGAGCGTAGACCTCAAGCCACTTTATGATCACGCCCAAGGACTGATCTCGAGGTTGAGGTCCTTCTCGATCCAGCACGTTCCGCGCGAACAGAATCGCGAGGCCGATCGGCTGGCCAACCTAGCGATGGATGGCGCTTCAGTATCGCCTGTTTCAAAGACTCTGTCGTCGTCCGTAACAGTGGTCGCAGCTGTCTATCGGGGTGGGTGCTTTCACCCGCTGGAAGCACTCGACCTCCCGGAAAACTCGCGCTGCTCTTTAACGGTGCGCCAGGAAGGAACCGACGAGTGATCCTGCAGAGGAAGCCCGTGGCTCAGCTGGTATCGCGGTCGGCATCATCCCAGTTGCGAGTCGCATACCGATCGCGACTTCGATTCCAGATCTCATATCAGGCGAGTTAGTTCGGACCAATCTCGGAATTTTCGGGAGCGTGCAATCCGGCCTCAACCCAGAAACTCCAACTCCCGCAAACAGTCAATCAGACGAAACTCCCTGGCCAGTTGGTAAAACAAACGCAACCCCTCGAGGTTCGCAGCGTCGAGGGAGTAATCAATGGTCTCGGTAATGTAAGTTCGAATTAGCTCGGTCGGGAGACCAAGCTGGCGGTTCTGATCTGCGACGATCTCCTCGATCTTTGCCTGCCCATACTCGAAGGATCGCTGGAAGACTGTCGGGTCCTCCACTGCCACTGCGTTGCGAACGCCCCAGAAAGCAAAAACAAACGGTTTCCCGGTGAGAGCCTGCCATTCTTCTGCAAGGTCATAGCGATAAATGCCGGCTACCGCAGCCTGCAGAGCTGCATCGCCAATGATGAGTGCGGCGTCGTGCGTCTTCAGCATGCCAACGGGATCGGGCCTTTCCAGACTGATGGCTGCTGCTGTCCGGAACCGTTCTCGCAACAGGATCTGCAGCAGACCGATCGAAGTTCGCGAAGAGCTGTCAGCCGCTACCGTGCTGATCTGCGGCGCGGGGACTTTGCTGAAGAGCAGGACGCTCTTGACCGGTCGCTTGGAGGCTACGGAGAGCCCGGGAACAATCTTAAGCCCTGCGATTCGTTGATACTCGATAGCCGGAATCAAGCCAATGTCTACCTGCCCTTCCGAAAGAAGGTCCGCACAACGAGAGGGTGGCGAGAAATCCAGGTCGAAGAGGCCACGCTGGTTCCCGCGAAGAAATCCCCAAGAGAGCGGGAGGGCATTGAGGTAGCCAACGATCGAGAGTTTCAGTCTGCTCATTATGCGCGAGAATGGCCGTTCTTACAGCGCCTCTCTCAGACCGAGGAAAGGTGCTGCTGAAAGAACTGGAGCATCCGATTCCAAGACTGGTCTGCAAAGGTTTTGTTGTAGACATCGGTGCGAGTGTCGTTGCAGAACGCATGGCCGACGCCCGGATAAATGTGAAATTCAGCCCTTTTCCCGGCATCCGTAAGCTGCGCCTCCAACCGCCGGACGACTTCCGGGGTAACAAACCCATCCTTTTCCGCAAAGAAGCCGAGCACCGGGGCCTCGAGACTGGCGATCTCAGGGTGGACGTTTGGATGGATACCATAATAGTTCACGCAAGCTCCAACAGCGGCATTGGAGCAAGCGGCATATAAAGAAAGCTGTCCTCCCATGCAGAAGCCTACAGTTCCCACTTTCTTCCCTGTCGTGGCATCCGATGACAGCAGGTACTGGATTGCGCCGCGCAGGTCCTCTGCGGCCCGATCAATGTTCAACGCCATAAAAAGCTTGCCTGCCTCGTCGGGGCTCTTGGTTGTCTTTCCGTGATACAGGTCCGGAGCCAGAGCCGTGAATCCGGCAATGGCCAACCGATCTGCCACCTGCTTGATGTGTTCCACAAGCCCCCACCACTCTTGGATCACAATGATACCTGGCCCCTTTCCGAACGCGGACTTGGCCAGATAGCCGCGGCACACATCTCCATTACTTGGAAACTCCGTAATAGTCCCTGGCATGACCCCTCCTTTCAGATCTGGGCGGGATGGTTCGCCCGATCCGAAGTGGTAAAAGATGATAACGGCTAGCGTCTCTTCAATCTCTTTGCCAACACCTTCATGCGCTCCCGCGCCTGAAACCCCTGCTTATCGCTCTTTCCCTGATCCAGATCGAGGAATCTGCCATAGTGCGAAAAGGCATTCTCAACGTCGTTCAGCTTGTCAAAGGCCAGCCCCATATAGAAGTAGGTGCCGGCCACCTCAGGCCGCGCGACACGGAAGCGGGAGAACGCAGCGAGAGCCTCGGCGTATTTCTCCTGCACCATGAGGATTGATCCCAGATTGCTGTAACACTCGATATAGTCGGGCTTGAGGTGCACAGCCCGCAGGAACGATTCTTTGGCACCCTCTACGTTTCGCTGCTGCAAATAAAGCGTTCCCAAATGAAAATGAAGCCTGGGATTGTTTGAAGTCGCTGCAGTCGCCTGCAACAGCTGCAATGCCTTGTCCGTCTGGCCGACGTTCTGGTAGGCCTCCGCGAGCTCTAAGGAAGCCGCCTGGCGCCGCTGTGAATCTTGCTGGTATTTCAGCGACAGTTCCAGTACAGGCACTGCGGCGGCAAATGACCCTTTCTTCCCCAAAGCTCTTCCCAGCAATTCCTGCAGCTCAGCATCCTCTGGTCGCCGCGTGGCCAGTGGCTGAAGCAACTCGATGCTGCGGTCATATTCACCCTTTCGCAAATAGAGGCGAGCCAACTCCAGGTCCACAGCCGGGTTTTGCTGACACTGCCTGGCTGCGGTGAGATGCCTCTCGGCATCATCCCACGACTCTGCTCTCAAGTAGAGATCGCCCAGAAAAGTATGGATATTACACTTCTCGGAGTCGCTCGCGGCCAGCGACAGCGCTTTGAGGTAACTCGTCGCTGCATTCGGCATGCGTCCCAAAGATTCCAAAGTTCTCGCCGCGAAAGAAGCCGCCTGAAAGCTCTTCGGATTCAACTCTAGAGCTTGCTGGAAGTGGGACAAGGCCTGTTCGAAGTGCTGCTGGTTCGCCAGAAGGATCCCGAGATTGATTTCTGCTTCCCAAAGCTGAGGGTTGATCTTGAGGGCTGATTCATATGAGAGCACTGCCTGCTCGGCCATTCCGGCCTGAGTCTGAGCGAGCGCCATGCCAAACAGTGCTGCTTCGTTCTCAGGATGATCTTCCAGAGACTTGTGATACTCGGCAATCGCATCCCGAAACTTCCCCTCTTTCAAGAAGGCTTCCGCTTTTTCAAAGTGGGAAGGCGCTTCGTTCCTTTCGGACGAAGCTAAAGAGCCAGGCTCCGGCTTGGCCTTTTTTCCGACAGGTCTTCCTTGGAAGGCTCCACAAAGGACAGGCTGGAGCAAAAGGGTAGTAATAGAAATTGTGACGGCCTGAAGGAATCTCATTTCTCTCTGCTGTTCATTTCATGGCTCCGGCTGGTTCCACAAAGCAAGTCTGCGCTTTCGAATCGTCAGCTGGCGATCCTCAGCTCCCCTTAAATTCCGGGTTGCGCTTCTCAAGAAACGCACGCATGCCTTCTTTTTGGTCGGCAGAGCCAAACAACAGGTAAAAGCATTTCCGTTCGAAGTCGAGCCCTTCTCGCAAGCCGCCCTCAAAAGCCTTCAGGACAGCTTCCTTGGCTAGTTTCACGGCCAAGGGAGAGCGCTGGCAGATGTCCGAAGCCAACTTCCTGGCCTCGTCGAGACAAGCTTCCGCCGGCACGACGCGGCACACGAGACCTGCGGCCAGCGCCTCTTGAGCCATCATGGTTCGGCCTGTCAGGATGAACTCCATCGTCTTGTGCTTCCCGAGAGTCCGAGCGAGCCGCTGTGTTGCACCTGCGCCCGGAATGACGCCAATGTTGATCTCGGGCTGCCCAAAACGGGCAGAATCGGACGCCACGATCATGTCGGAAAGCAGTGCCAGCTCGCATCCGCCTCCGAGGGCATAGCCGCTCACCGCCGCGATAATCGGTTTTGAAATTTGCTGGATACGGTCCCAAAGAGCCAGAGTGTTTCGCTGCATCATTTCGATGGGTCCCGACTCCACCATCTCGCGGATGTCGGCCCCTGCCGCAAACGCCTTATCGCCGCCCGTCAGGATGAGGCACCTCACGCTCGCTTCCTGGTCGAGGTATTCTAGTGCCTCGACCAACTCTTTCATCAGTGCTTGGTTCAGAGCATTCAGCACCTTCGGCCGATTAAGCATCACGATCGCAATCGGATCCTCTCGAATGATCAGAAGATTGTCGTATTTCATGAAATTCCGCCTTTTTGAAACGAGGAAGTCCTTAACGCGATTGGTTGTTGCCCCTGAAGCTTCATTCTCTCCCCAGCTTCGATGATGCTTTCGATCCCATCCAGGCAGAGTTGCGACCATGACTCCAACTGCGTTCGTCGATTCTGAAGATCCTCGATAGTCCGGAAACGCAGCTCCGTCAAGCCAGCCTCTCCCTTGGTCACAGCCTCATTGTTTAGTTCGCAAAGGTGAACAATGCCGAAATGGACTCTTCCTACAGGAGTGGAGTCATCGTTCAGCAGCGCTATGATCCGGCTGGGGAACTCGCTGTCCGTTCTGAGTTCCTCGCGCAGCTCGCGCTGAACGGCTCTGTCATAGAAATCTCGTCCGGCATCGAAGAGGCTCTCGTCTGTGGGATTGATGTGCCCGCCAACGCCGATTGATCCGTTGGCCACAAGGCGCTTTTCACCGGAGGCTTTGCCCCGAACATAATGCAGCCAGCGGCTTTCCTTTCGGATCAAGACGTAAGGAATAATTTGCTTGAAAGAAGGATCGTCCTCCGCACGGGAGCGCGGAAGAAAGCGTCCATTCTCCTTCCTGAGGATCTCCTCGACATACTGCGTCGTGTCGAGTCGCAGACCCTGAAAACTGCCTAGAGCGTCTAACAGTTCACGAGGAAATGCCAGCACAAGTTCTTCCGACATGGGTCTCCTTGAACAAGATTCTTGCTGCACGGAGCCGGGACAGCAGAAAAGTAGAGAGTAGGCGGGTTTGCTGGGAAAGACAATAGGCTTGTCCCTCACATTTGAAAGGATCGCGGGGACTCATTTCCGTCGGTCCGCAGCCCAGAGGCTGTTGTCCGGCGCTCACCGGAAAGGGCAGCCGAAGTATGCTATATTCCCGACCGGAGGCGCATAGGGTCTGGTGACTCTCCTGGTCTTCAAAACCAGCGTGCCGCAACTCTGTTGTGATAGGTGGGTTCGATTCCCATTCGCCTCCGCCAAATATAAGAAGCGAATCGAGTCTCTGACGTTACGCGGTGTCAGCTTGCCGGAGCCGTCCGGATGCTGGTTGAGCCGCAGTGCTTCGAAGGCAGCATCATTCCTTTCGATCGCCTGGCCCGAGATGCCTAACCGTTCTGCAGCTTTGCCCAGCCAGACTCCGGTTACCTGTTCCTGTTCGCAGTAGTAGTCATTGGCCGACAGGTGGGTGCTGAGGTAGGCGCTGCCGTTGCGAATCTTCTTGCAGGTGAACATAGTGATCAGTAATCCGACGAGTTAGTGGTCTGGGGCTCCCTGCTTGGTCCTGCGTGCTCGCAGCCACACCCACCGCTAGCTGGTGCCCTTAGGTTTCACAGTTCGCCCTACGGTCGAGTTCCGACAATGCAATCAAGGTCGGCGACGTGCCTAAGGGCGAGAGAAGTACTCACCTGAGCGCGCTGTCGTCGCCCGGGTCAAGGGGTCCGTTATCGGTACGGAGTCTCCAGAGCCCCAAACAGTAATGGCCCAGCTTAAAAAAAATCCCACCGCTGCTAATTACAGGAGTATTGAGAGCCCCAAAATGTGAACACCGGAGGCTCAATTTGTGACCCCGCTCTGGATCGGATTGACCGTCTTGAATGCTTCAGCACTTGGGGCTCTCCTTCTTTGCCAATTCCCTTGAGAATCATCTGAAGTTGACTCCGCGCCATATGAATCGAGAGTTCGGGCTGCTGGCTCGGAAGCCAGCGGTCCACGCACACGGGAGCATAAGGGGCAGTTGTTGCGCAGGCTGCGCCAGCGGAACCCAAGACCGAGTGACAAGGCAAAAGCACCTGGTTGATCCGAGAGCGAATACACCGGGGGGACTGATCAAACACTCTGGTTCAGCTTTGGAATTTGGTTCCAAGTTTTCTGTTGCTAAAAGCTACAAGTAATTGTCGATGATTCGAATGACCGCCATGTCCATTAGCTTATGCCAGATCAGTAAACACTAAGGCGTTAATCGCAGGTAATCCGTCAGCAGCGTGTCATTCATACCGCAAGGCCGTGATCGGATCGATGCGGGTTGCGTGCAGCGCCGCAGGACCTCCGGCAGCCTGGACATGCGACTTCGGCGTGCAGTCCATCGCCATGGGATCGGCATTGAATCTCCAGAAATTAGTCGCAGTGTCCTAGCAGCCACCAAACGGAGCCACGACCTGCACAAATTGCTAACGTTTTTGGCAGCTTGCGGCGATCAGAATCCCATATTCAATGAACACGGGACAGTTGAGGCTCAGAAAGTTATGAAAGTGGGTGGGGAAGGATGAACCTGATATCAGAGGCAGGTCTGGAGCAAGTCGCACTCACCGGCTCAACCGAAACGTCTGGTCGCGAAGCGGAAAAATTCCTGATCGTCGACGACGAACCCTCTATTCGCAATATTCTCGCTAAGGTCGTCTCTGACCTGGGATTTCTTAGCGATACAGCCCACAACGGCAAAGAGGCACTCAGACGGCTGGGTGAGACCGAGTATCAGATGGTCTTAAGTGACATTACGATGCCAGTCCTGGATGGACTGAATCTGTTGAAGCACGTAACCGCCCACTACCCAGGCGTCGCCATGATCATGATCACGGGTGTGGCCGATCTCAATTCGGCTGTGAATGCTCTCTCCACCGGCGCCTATGACTACGTCACCAAGCCCTTCAACGCCATCGAGCTGCAAAACAAGATCCAGAAGGCTCTGGAACGGCGCCGCCTGGTTTTAGAGAATAAGCAGTATCAACTTCACTTAGAACGAAGAGTTCAGGAGCAGACCGCGGAGCTTCGTGATGCCCTCGGCAGGACTAACACTGCCTACGCGCATACGTTGGAGGCATTAATCAATGCCTTGGATGCACGAGAGCGCGAGACTCAGAGGCATTCCAAACGCGTGAGTGAATACACCTTAGTGATTGCCCGCCAGCTTGGCATCTCATCGGCGGAGTTCGAGGATCTCGAACGCGGCTCGCTCTTGCATGACATTGGGAAAATTGGTATTTCCGACAGTATTCTTCTGAAACCGGCGAAATTGACCGAAGAAGAGTGGGTGGAAATTCGGAAACATCCGGACATCGGCTATCAAATTCTCAAAGGGATTAGCTTTCTTGAGGGCGCGGCTGAGATGGTTCGGCAACATCACGAGCGGTTTGATGGCACAGGCTATCCGCGAGGTCTTTCGGGAGAGAAAATCCTGCTGGGGGCTCGAATTTTTGCGGTCGTGGACACTTTCGATGCGATGACTTCCGACCGTCCGTATCGCAAGGCTCTGAGCTACCAGATCGCTCGCGAAGAAATCATTCGATTTTCAGGCAGACAGTTTGATCCGCACCTGGCGGAGTGTTTCCTGCAATTCCCCGAAGACATCTGGTCCAAAAGCAAGGAAAGCCTCAGGCGTTGACTCTCTTGGGACGTAGCGGTTGCCGGAATTCTGAAGAGGAAAAGAAAGTGAAGATTCTGTGCGTGGACGATGAACCTAATATCCTGGAAGCCTACCAGCGTTCCTTACGAAAGCAGTTTTGCATCGAGACGGCGTCAGGCGGCGAACAGGGCCTCGAGGCCATTGCAAAAAACGGCCCGTTTGCTGTCATTGTGGCAGACATGCGGATGCCTGGGATGGATGGGGTTCAGCTCCTGACGAAAGTGAGGGAGAAAACGCCGGACACCGTGCGGATTATGTTGACCGGGAACGCCGATCAACGCACCGCGATTGAAGCCGTAAACGAAGGCTGGATCTTTCGCTTTCTGACCAAGCCTTGTTCGCCCGAGACCCTCGCCAAGGCATTGGCTGCCGGCATTGAGCAATACCGCCTGATCACCAGCGAACGGGAACTGCTGCAGAACACGCTGACCGGCAGCGTGAAGATTCTCACGGATATTCTCTCTTTGGCGAGCCCGACAGCCTTCAGCCATGCGTCTCGCGTCAGGCGCCTAGCCAGTGAAATGGCTGCCCAGCTCAAAATCCCTAGTCCATGGCAAGTAGAAATCGCAGCGATGCTCTCGCAGATCGGTTGTGTAACGATCCCGCAGGAGTTGCTGACCAAGATCTATCGGGGGCAGAGCCTGACGTCCCAAGAAACGCGGATGTTTCACGCACATCCGCAGATAGGGCATGATCTGATCGCCAAAATACCTCGCCTTGAGTCCGTAGCCACAATCATTGCTTATCAGGAGAAGCTCTACAACGGTGATGGTATCCCCCGTGATGACAAGAGTGGCGAAGAGATTCCGGTGGGATCCCGCATTTTGAAGGTCGCGCTCGACTTCGACAAATTGCTCAGCAAGCAGATCGACACGGCCGAGGCTTTCGCCGACCTCGAAAGCAAGGGCGACTGGTACGATCCCGCTGTGGTCAAAGCACTGAGGGGTGTGCTGGCAGAGGAAATGAAGTATCAGATCAAATCTGTCCAGCTGGAAGAACTGACTTCAGGCATGATCCTGGCAGAGAACGTCATCTCATCCAAGGGAATGGTTTTGATCGCCGAGGGCCAGGAAGTGAGCCCCTCTTTTTGCAAACGGATGCAGAATCTAGCCAGCAATGGAGTGGTTAAGGGCCTTGTGAAGGTTCTGGTGCCGATGACTCTGGCCTAGATGCCGAGATCCCCCAGTTTCGGCCAGTGATGCGATCATCTTGGAGCCAGACAGCACTCTAGCTTTCGCTCTTCCATCACTTCAGTCCCTTATTTTGCTTGTCGGTGAGAATGTGGCTGGGGCCGACTTCGACCTGGATCTGTTCCTTCTGCAGCACTCCCAGATTGATCTCCTGGCTGAAGATCGGCAGAGGGGAGGCGGTCGCCCGCTTACCCCTGCCACACCACCGTGCATACGGATCCGTACACGGCGGTTCGATTGGTTACGCTAGCAGTCTCCGACTTAGTGAAGGAAGGCCAAGCGATTTGAAGTAGGCATTGGAAAGCCCTACAGAAACAGCTTTGCTGCGACTCAAGTACCAAGGGCCACGACCGCTACCGGCCGTGTTACTCGCCAGTACGGGACGCACCCCAAGTTCAATTAGTGCTGCCCTGCGACGGCGAGCGGTTTTCCACTGCCGCCAGAGAGCACACCGGAGCCGCAGCCGCACCCAACCGGTCAGGTAAACCAACACTTCCGGTGTTTCGCAGAAGCCGAAATAGCCTCTCCAGCCCACCAGATAGCGGGCCAGTTCCTTTATTGTCGACTCGATGCGGACACCCTTTGCCCTGCACGTGATCTCCCGAATCCGGTCTTTGAAACGATCCAGAGCCTTGGGCGCAATCGCGCGCCTGAGTTCTGGCCCGTCGGTGAAACTGAATCCAAGAAACTTTCGTTGCTGTGGCCGTGCCACCGCGCTCTTCTTCTCATTTACCTTAAGCTTGAGCTGCTCTGTAATGAATCGCGTGATGCTCTCCATTACCCTCCGACCCGCCTGCTCGCTGCGTACGTAGATATTGCAGTCGTCCGCATAGCGAGCGAATCGATGGCCGCGCCGCTCCAGCTCTCGGTCGAGTTCGTCCAGCACGAGGTTGCTCAGCAGAGGCGAAAGAGGTCCCCCTTGCGGGGTTCCTTCCACGCTCGGACTCACCAGCCCGTTCTCCATCACCCCAGCATTGAGGAATGCCCGGATGAGTTTCAGCAGCCGCTTGTCTTCCACCCGTTTGGCGATCTGCCCCATCAGCTTGTCATGATTGACACGATCGAAGGAAACCGCCACACACTACCCACCTGCAAGACTTTCCCAGGCGGGTGACGATCACCCGGCCGCATCATCCATTCGAACGCGAGTCTCTGTCGGTTCTCAGGCACGCACATCGACAAGGTCGCTTGTATTTCGTGCTCATCTTACCAGACGGAAGCAAATCCCTGATCCCAGCGTCGTGGACAGACTTCGAGGCCACCGCGGCTCCTCCGACTGATGGCCCACAACTGGTGGGCTCGCTGGAGGACTTGCTTCGCCTCCGATCTCTCGCAGATGCTCTCCTACGCCGGACTGTCGCTTCGAGCGACGGTCCGGCGCCATCCGCCGCAAACCAGGAGAGCCATGCCACAACTGAATCTAGACTTCACCGACATCCCCATTCCCGAGTCGCATCTTTGGGAACAGCTGGACGAGGACCAAAAACAAATCGTCCTCGAGACCCTGGCACGCCTCATCATCAAAGCAGCCCGAGCCAACAACCGGAAGGAGCAGACCAATGACTGATCCTTCCAAAATCAAACCGACCCATACGCAGCGGGCGGCCCTGATCTATGTTCGCCAGTCGACTCCATCCCAGGTCGAACACAACCGTGAATCCACCGCCCGACAATACGCCCTGGGCGAGAGAGCCTGTCAGCTCGGCTGGCAGAGGGACCAGGTCGTCATCATCGATGAAGACCTCGGGCTCTCCGGCGCCAGCGCCGACAATCGATCGGGATTCACTCGCATGACCAGCGAAGTTGCACTGGGCCATGTGGGAATCATCCTGGGTCTCGAAGTCTCGCGCCTGGCGCGGAACAACTCCGACTGGTATCGCTTGCTCGAACTCTGCGGCCTCACCGACACTCTCATTGGCGACAACGATGGCGTCTATCATCCGGCTCTCTTCAATGATCGTCTGCTGCTCGGCCTCAAAGGTACGATGAGCGAAGCCGAACTGCACATCATTCGCGCCCGGTTGGATGGCGGCATCCGCAACAAAGCCGCTCGCGGTGAACTACGCCGCGGCCTGCCGGTCGGCTTTGTCTGGGGCGACGGCGACGGCGAAGTTCTGTTCCATCCCGATGAAGCGGTCACTAGCGCCATCCGCGCCGTCTTCGCTCGCTTCGCCGAATTCGGCTCGGCGCGCCGCGTCTGGCTCTGGTTCCACTCGGAAGCCTTATCCTTCCCTCTGCAGGACGGAACTCTGGGCCAGATCCGTTGGGTCGCGCCGACCTACACGGCCGTCCACCACATCCTTACCAATCCGGTGTATGCTGGCGCTTACGCCTACGGCAAGAGCCGCTCCGAACGCTACGTCGATGAACACGGCACCGTCAAGAAACGAATGCGTCATCTTCCGATGGCTCAGTGGGCCGTTCTCATCCCGGAGCACCATCCCGGCTTCATCGATTGGGCGACCTTCCAGGCCAATCAAGCGCGGCTCGACAGCAACACGCGTCCGCAGCCACATCAGGCGGGAGGCGCTGTGAGAGAAGGCTCCGCACTACTGCAAGGCATCGCTACCTGTGGCCATTGCGGCCGCCGGCTGCGCACTCACTATCGCGGCAGAAACTCGACTCCCGGCTATCACTGCGCCGGTAAAGACATCGTCCAGGGCCGCGGCGTGTACTGCCTCAATATCGGCGGTCTGGCGATCGATCAGGCCGTGGCGACCGCTTTTCTCGACGCTGTCACACCTGCCGCCATGGACGCGGTATTGCTTACGATCCAGCAACTCCAAACCAACCGCGACTCCGCGCTGGCTCAGTGGCGGCTCGAGATCGAACGCCTGCAGTATGACGCCCAACGAGCCGAGCGCCGTTACCGGTCGGTGGAGCCCGAGAACCGGCTCGTCGCGCGCGGCCTGGAAACCGATTGGGAGAGCCGTCTGTGCGACCTGGCCGCCGCCGAAGCGGAACTGCACCGCCGGGAGCAGCAGCAAGCCAGAGCGATTGCTCCCGAGCAACTCAAACGCGTGCAGGCTCTCGGCTCCGATCTTCGTCAGGTCTGGAGCGCGGCCACCACCACGGATCGCGATCGCAAGGAACTCTTGCGCACGCTTGTGGAAGAAGTGATCGTGGACGTGAAGCGAACCGAAGGCCAGGCGCATCTGATTCTGCGCTGGTGCGGCGGAACCGTCACCCTGCTAGATCTCGCCGTGCCGCGCTTCCGTCCCTCTGGTCCCCGCACCGACGAAGATACGATCTCGCTGCTTCATCGGCTGGCGGTTCATTATCCGGATGAAGTCATCGCCGGCATCCTCAATCGTCAGGGCCGCAAGACTGCAACCGCCGAACGCTTCACCGCCAATCAGGTCGGAAGCCTCCGCCGGTATCGCAACATTCCCCGCTTCCAGCCCCCGGCTGAACCGCCCGATGGAGAACTGGCTACGATCAGGAAAGCTGCTCAAATCCTGGGCGTGAATACTTCCACCATCCATCGCTGGCTGAACGATGGCTTCATCGCCGGTGAGCAGGTTACTCCGGGAGCACCCTGGCAGATCCGAATCACCGATGAGCTGCGGTTCGCGTTTTGTGGAGCAGGCGCCGTCGGACTATCTGCCGATGCTGGAGGCGACGATGAAACTCGGCGTTTCGCGTCAGACGGTGTTGCAGCGTGTCAAGCGCGGCGAGCTCGAAGCCGTGCTCGTCACGCGCGGACGCCGTAAGGGCTTGCGAGTCAAAGTAGTAGATACTCAGCCAACTCTGTTCGAGGGCGCTTCATCAATCATGGGGGCAGTATGAAGCCGTATCCAAAAACTTCTCCAGATCCAGGTCTACTACCCACCTGAACCCTTCC
>Ga0187893_10000368_pt1 | contig 117400 bp, 115 predicted proteins | sample MA1701074metaG_FD_139574 | JGI IMG/M metagenome (GOLD analysis project Ga0187893, IMG submission 139574) | White microbial mat communities from a basaltic lava cave in the Kipuka Kanohina Cave System on the Island of Hawaii, USA - MA170107-4 metaG ...
AACAACGCTTCGCAACTCTAGCACGAAACCTGTACGTTTATACAGCCTCACGTTTCGTGCTCTCCGCATCGTTTTCGTACCTCTTGTCCCGATCCGTCGCGGCCTATCGGGGCTGAACTAGAAATGGGCGTCCCATTGACGGGATATTTTCCGTCAAATTGACGAATAAAACGGCGAGCTCCTCCCATGAGCAGTACTATTCGCAGCAAGCTCCCGCAACGAAAACGCCGCCCGCACACCAGACAACTGTCCGGGCGGTAGCAAGAGAGAATTTAGACAGCCTTGGTGAGCGTCCCGACCGCTCGCTCCAGCGCGCGGATGCGGGCGTGGGCCTGGTCGAGCAGCTCGCGCAGCGTTTCGGTTGTATGGTATGTGCTGGTGGGCAAGGCCGCGTATCGTCGGCGGTCGGAACACTGCCGGCGGTCCACCCGGGTGGCGCGGCGGTTGGGGGTCTCGATCAGCTCTAACCTGTTCATGAGCCGGCCTCCATCGCAATCTTGAAGGGCGCTTCAACCTTCCGTTCCTGCGGGCTATCAGCTGCGCGGCATAATATAGCGCCAAACCTCACAAATGACATACTCCGGGATAAATGACGAAGCAGAAAGGGAAAAGGCGAGCGTTCGAAGCGTTTCTGTTGTCCGCTGCGGCCAGCGCGCTGATCTGGGCGCTCTCGCCGTTGTTCACCGGTCATCCTGAGCCCTGGGACGCCGACAGTCCTTACTACGTGGCGGCGCTGGCAGGGACCGGGCTGATCTCGGGCGCAGTGACGCCGAAGCCGCTCTGGGCACACTACGCCGGCGCAGTCCTCGGCCAGGTCGCTTATGAGGCGGCGGTCCTCGAGATCGGCCCGCTGTTTGTCATAGGCGCGCTGTTCCTGCTCGGATACTCGCTGATCTTCCTGTTTTTCGTGGTACTCGCCTCATTCGTTCGACTGCGCTGGAGCGCCCGACCGCCGCCGGTTGCATAGAGCGGTATCCTGCTCTTTCCGGACTTTCCGCCGCGTCTTCGATGCCGCTGTTCCCTCTGGTTCGCGCCCGCTCGCTTCTGTTCGCATGCCTGCTGGCCGCGCTGCTGTCGCCAGCGGGCATGGCGCTTGGCCAGAGCGACCATGCCCGGGCGCGCGACCGGATGGTGCTGGAGATCGAGCGCATGGCGGCGATGACCGCGCTGGAAACCGGCGAGCCCGGGGTCGATCCTCTGGTGCTGGCAACGATGAACAAGGTCGAGCGCCACCGCTTCGTGTCGCGCTCGCACCAGGGCCACGCCTACGAGAACCGGCCGCTGCCGATCGGTCACGGGCAGACCATCTCCCAGCCTTACATCGTGGCGCTGATGACCGACCTGCTCGACCCGCAGAAGAACCACACCGTCCTCGAGATCGGCACCGGCTCGGGTTACCAGGCAGCGGTGCTTGCCGAGCTGGTCAGGCGGGTGTACACCATCGAAATCATCGAGCCGCTGGGGCGGGAAGCGAAGGAGCGGCTCGCCCGGGTCGGCTACGGAAACGTGGAGGCCAGGATCGGCGATGGCTATTACGGCTGGCCGGAGCGCGGCCCGTTCGATTCAATCGTGGTAACCGCGGCAGCCACGCACGTGCCGCCGCCGCTCATCAAGCAGCTCAAGCCGGGCGGGAAGATGGTGATCCCGGTCGGCGCCAGTTTCCTCACCCAGTATCTGTTGCTGGTCGAAAAGCAGCCCAACGGGTCGGTCACCAGCCGCCAGATCCTGCCGGTCCGATTCGTGCCCCTGACCGGCAAACGGTGATGGAACCCGCGAGCGAAGCGGGTTCTGCTGGCAAGCCGCCGCTGCCGCTTCTGGTTGCCCTTTCCTGTGTTTCCGCCGCGGCGCTGGCCTACGAGATCCTGCTCACCCGCCTGTTTTCGATTGTCCAGTGGCATCACTTCGCCTACATGGCGATCAGCGTGGCGTTGCTCGGCTATGGCGCCGCCGGCAGCGTGGTCGCGCTGTTCAGGCAGCAACTGCAGCGGCGGCTGACGGATGTTTTTGCGCTGGCCGCAGCCGGGCTCGGCGTGGCGGCGACCGTCTGCTTCCTCCTTGCCCAGGCTATTCCGTTCAACGCCCTGGAGTTCCTCTGGGACGCGCGCCAGCCGCTCTGGCTCGCAGCGATGTACCTGTCGCTGTTCGTGCCGTTCTTGTTCGCCGGGGTGTGCGTCTGCGTGTGCTTCACCGGCTACGCGCCGGAGTCGCGACGGCTCTACAGCTTCGACATCTTGGGCGCGGCCGCAGGCAGCCTCGGAGTGGTGCTGGCGCTGTATGTCCTGTCGCCCGAGAGCGTGCTCGCCTGCGTCTCGCTGCTGGCGCTGGTCGCCGCCGGACTGGCATGGACGGCCGAGAGCGACGGTTCCAGGCTTGTTCCGGCGGTCATCATCGTGGTCGGTTCGGGGGTGATCGGACTGCTGCAAACGCCTTTCGCCGAACTGCGGATGTCGCCGTACAAGCAGCTGCCGCAGACTCTGGAAACGAAGGGCACGCGGGTGATCGCCCAGCGCTCCAGCCCGTTGGGGCTGGTGACCGTGGTGGACAGCCCGCAAGCTCCATTGCGCCATGCACCGGGAATGGGGTTGAGCGCGACGCGCGAACCGCCCGGGCAGTTCGGGGTGTTCACAGATGGCGAGGGAATGAGCGCACTGAACCGTTTCCACGGCAGCCTCGAGGATCTGGGGTATCTGCGCGACCTGACTTCTGCCGCGGCGTACTCAGTCAAATCCGATGCCAGGGTACTGGTACTGGGAGCAGGGGCCGGTACCGATGTCTTACAGGCGATCGTGCACGGCGCGCGCCGCATCGACGCGGTAGAGCTGAATCCACAGGTTGTCGAGCTGGTCGACCGCGACCTGGCGGAGTTCTCGGGCAAGCCGTACAGCCAGCCGGAAGTGTCGCTGCATATCGGCGAGGCACGCGGTTTCGTCGCCGGCACGTCCGCCCGCTACGACCTGGTCCAGATCGGATTGCTGGATTCCGCCGGCGCCTCATCGGCCGGGCTGTATTCGCTCTCCGAAAGCTATCTCTACACGGTCGAAGCGCTGCGGCTGTACCTGGGAAGGCTCGCTCCGGACGGCGTGCTGTCGATCACCCGCTGGGTGAACCTGCCGCCGCGCGACACGCTCAAGCTTTTCGCAACTGCCGTCGCGGCGCTGGAGCAGGACCGGGTCGCCGATCCCGGAGAGCGGCTGGTGCTGATCCGTGGATGGAGGACGGCCACATTGCTGGTCAGGAACGGCGCCTTTACGCCATCCGAGATCGACGTCTTGAAGGCGTTCGGCGGGGAGCGCTCGTTCGATTTCGGCTGGTACCCGGGAATGCCGGCAAGCGAAGCAGACGTTTACAACAAGCTCGACCAGCCGTATTTCCATGCTGGCGCGGTGGCGCTGCTCGGACCGCAGCGCGCGGATTTCATCGACCGCTACAAGTTCGACATTCGCCCGGCGACCGACGACCGGCCCTATTTCCACCGCTTCTTCCGCTGGCAAAGTTTGCCCGAACTGTTGCGGCTGAAGGAGCGGGGCGGATTGCCGCTGCTGGAATGGGGCTACCCGTTGCTGGTGATGACGCTGATCCAGGCGGCTGCATTCGCGCTGGTCCTGGTGCTGCTGCCGCTCAGGCGCCTGCACCGGCAAGATGCGGCAAGGTCGGCGCCCGAGTGGCGCACCGCGGGTTACTTCGCCGCGCTCGGAGTGGCGTTCATGTTCGTCGAGATCGCGTTCATCCAGAAATTCATCCTGTTCCTGAGTCATCCGTTGTACTCGATCGCGGTGGTGCTCTCGGCATTCCTGCTCTCGGCAGGGCTGGGTAGCGCACTGGCCCAGCGCCTCGACTGGAAGCCGCGCGGGCGCTGGCCGCCTACCGTCTGGCCGGTTGCGGCCATCGCCTCGCTCAGCCTGGCCTATCTGCTGGCGCTGCCCGTTGCGACCGACTCGCTGGTGCGCCTGCCGGACGCTCAACGCATCATCGCGGCGGTGCTGCTGATTCTGCCGCTGGGAATGTGCATGGGAATGCCGTTTCCACTGGGGCTCGAGGCGCTGAGCCGCAACTCGCCGGCGGCAGTGCCATGGGCGTGGGGAATCAACGCCAGCGTGTCGGTCGTCAGCGCGGTCCTGGCGACGCTGCTCGCCATCCATCTCGGTTTTCGCGCGGTGATCGTGATCGCGGCGGGGCTTTACCTGCTCTCGCTCGGCTGCTTTCCCGCGACTCAGGGCAGCCGCGCGTAATGCTCCGCCAGCCGGTCGATCTCGCTGTCGGACAACAAAGTGGCGTAGGGCAGCATGAGCCCGGCGTTCAGTCCGCTGCGGCCGCCATCGCGGTACAGGCGCAAGGCGTAGACCAGGTATTCGCGGTTCTGGCCGGCAAGCCGGCCCCAGCTCGGCAAGACGCTGGCGCGGCCATCCTGCCCGTGGCATGAGGCGCAGACCGCAACCAGCGTGTCGAACGGCAGGTTGCTGTCGGCAGAGGCGAACGAGGCCGGCGCGAGGAGCAACCCTGCAAGGATCAAGGCGGCAGCGCGGCTACCAGGGCAATTCGGCGAAGTAGCGGGCGATGTCCTTGAGATCGTCATCGGTCATTACCTGAACCGAATCGGTCATCAGCGTGCGTGCCCAGCCGCGCCGGCGCTGGCCGTCACGGTACTCGCGCAGCGAGACGTAGAGATAATCGTAGTTCTGCCCGCCTATCCGCGGGAAAAGGGACGTGCCGGTGGAACGGCCATGTCCCTCGTGGCAGGAGACACAGGTGGCGGATTTTGCCCGGCCCTTGGCCGCATCCCCGGTATAGCGATCGGCCTGGGCCGCTGTCGAAATCACCACGAGCGTCGCGCCAAGGAGCAGGCCCGAAGGCGCGGCGAGCATCAGGATTTCTTGTCCGGCTCGAAACGAAGCGCCACACCGTTGTTGCAGTAGCGCAACCCGGTCGGTTCCGGGCCGTCTTCGAAGACATGGCCCTGGTGGCCGCCGCAGCTGGCGCAGTGATACTCGGTGCGCTCCATGAAGAACTTGCGGTCGGGCTTGGTTTCGAGCGCGCCGGGAATGGCGGTGAAAAAGCTGGGCCATCCGGTGCCGCTGTCGAACTTCATGTCGGACTTGAACAGCGGCAGGCCGCAACCGGCGCAGACAAAGGTGCCTTCCCGGTGCTCCTTGTCGAGCGGACTGGTGAAACGGCGCTCGGTGCCTTCCTCACGGAGAACATCGTACTGCTCCGGGGTCAGCAGGCTCCTCCATTCCTCGTCCGACCTTGCGACTTTGGTGCTCATGTCGATGGTCGTTTCTCTTGTGCAGGGCGATCACGGCGATCGCCGCTATACGATACCCCAATCCGTCGGGCGAGAAGAGTGCTGGTGTGCCGTCCCGTAAATACCTTGCAGAAACCCACGGCGGGACTTTCGAAGGTTATTTGCGGGACAGCACACTAGATCAATCCCTCGAGCAATTGCACGTCGACCGTCGCCCCGGCCTCCAGGTTCCCGCTTTCCGTGGGCAGGATGATGAAGCAGTGCGCCTGGCTCATCGACGACAGGATTCCCGACCCCTGGTCGCCGGTGGTGCGCACGGTCCACTGCCCGTCGGCACCGCGGGAAAGAATTCCGCGCTGGAACTCGGTGCGTCCCGGCGCTTTCTTGATCGGGGAAGTGCAGACGACCTTCAAGGTCGGCAGCGGCTTGACCTCGGTCTGGCCCTGCAAGGTGAGCAGCGCGTCGCGCACGAACTGGTAGAACGTCACCATGACCGCGACCGGATTGCCCGGCAGCCCGAACAAGTGAGCATTGCCGATCTTTCCGTAAGCCAGCGGCCGGCCGGGCTTCATCGCGATCTTCCAGAACAGCACTTCGCCCAGGCGGTCCAGGATCTGTTTCACGTAGTCGGCCTCGCCCACCGAAACGCCGCCGCTGGTGATCACCACGTCCGCGCTCTTGGAGGCCTCGGCGAACGCGCGTTCGATCGCTTCCGGCACGTCGCGGATCACCCCCATGTCGAGCAGTTCGCAACCGAACCGGCAGAGCATGCCATGGAGCGTGTAGCGGTTGCTGTCGTAGATCTGTCCCGGCCCCAATGGCTGACCGATCGAGACCAGCTCGTCACCGGTGGAGAAAAACGCGACCCGCAGCTTGCGATAGGCAGGCACCTCGCCGATTCCCAGCGAAGCCAGCAGCCCCAGTTCCGCCGCGCCGAGCGGTTGACCTTTTCTCAGGGCCGGCGCCCCGCGTCGCAGGTCCTCTCCGGCCTTGCGGGTGTTCGCCCCTCTCTTCGGCACCGAGCCGAGGCTCACCTGGTCGCCGGAGGTTTTGGCGCGTTCCTGCATGACCACGGTGTCTGCGCCCTGGGGCAGCACCCCTCCGGTCATGATCCGCACTGCCTGTCCGGGGCCGACGGTGCCGGGGAAGGGCTTGCCGGCGAAAGCAGTGCCGATGATCTTGAGTGTCGCTTCTGCGCCCTGTTTCAAGTCGTCGAAGCGCACCGCGTAGCCGTCCATCGCCGAGTTGTCGTGCTGCGGCACGTCGAACGGCGACACCACGTCCTCGGCCAGCACCCTGCCCAGCGCGGCGCGAATATGAAGCCGCTCAACCCCGGTTACCGGTTTCAGAAAAGCGCGGATGTGCTCCCGCGCCTTCTCGACCGGCATCGAATTCGGGTCGTAGTCGTCGGCGCAGGACAGCTCTTTCAGGGACTTCGGCTGTTCCATGAGTATTGCTTTCTACCGGCGGAGCGCCTTGCCGCCACTCGTTGCTGCTCAGGCGGTGCCTCAATCATCGCGGTCGCGTCGCCGCCGTTGCCGGGCTCCGAGGTTTATTCTTTCAAGAATTCAAGTGAATAAAACTCATTAATACACTGAAGTATTGACATTCTATGTCACGTCACTCAACCGCGGGGAAGCGAGTGCCTTCTCCAGCAACTCGGCGGTTATTTCGTTCATTCCGGTTCGCCGATCATCGGCAAGCACCCGCAGCTTCCCGACCAGGTCACCGGGCAGCTTCACTGCAAAGGGAATCAGCCCCGCAGCCTGATCGAGTTTGCGTTGTTCTTTCCGGGATTGGAGCGCGACCGAGGCATGGCCAAAGCGGCCGGGCACCGGGGCCTGCCGGATAGCGCTCGTGATCTGCCTGCCTTTGCTTTTTTCCATCTGGGCTTTCTTCATTCTTGAAACCTTGATTGAGGCGCTGCACCGGCAGCAAATCGGGATGCAAATCGTGGCTGCTCATGCCAGCCTGAGAACGGGACGGTTCTATCCGCCGATGTAGCTCATTTCCACTTTGTGCAGCTTGACGGTATCCGAGGTGCGAATTTCCGAGTAGCGGTCGGCGCGGGCGCGCCAGACATCTGCGATCGCGGCCGAGATCTCCTCGTCCGATGCGCCGCTGCGCAGCGGAGCGCGTAGATCGGTGCCGGTGGTCGCGAACAGGCAGGTGTAGAGGCGTCCCTCCGCCGAAAGCCGGGCGCGGGTGCAATCGCGGCAGAAAGCCTGCGTCACCGACGAGATGAAGCCGATCTCTCCGCTGCCGTCCTTGTAGCGCCAGCGCTCCGCGACCTCGCCCCGGTAGTTCGGATCCATCGGTTCGATCGGCAGCGCCGAGTTGATCCGCTCCGCCAGTTCGCGCGAAGGGACCACTCGTTCCATCCGCCAGCCGTTGGTCGAGCCGACGTCCATGAACTCGATGAAACGCAGAATATGACCGGAGCCCTTGAAGAAGCGGCACATCTCCAGCACGGAATCATCGTTGACTCCGCGCTCCACGACCATGTTGACTTTCACCGGATTCAGGCCGACCCGGCCGGCCTCGTCGATGCCTTCAAGCACGCGGGCGACCGGAAAGTCCACGTCGTTCATCGAGCGGAACACGGCGTCGTCGAGCGAGTCGAGGCTTACCGTGATCCGCTGCAGCCCGGCGTCCTTCAATGCCCGGGCTTTCTGCTTGAGGAGCGAGCCGTTGGTGGTCAGCGTCAGATCGAGCCCGGGGTGCCGGGCCAACAGCCCGACCAGCTTCTCGAGCTGGCGGCGCACCAGCGGCTCGCCGCCGGTGATCCGGACCTTTTCGATGCCGAAGCCGCGGAACACCCCCACGAGGCGGTCGATCTCATCGAAGGTGAGAAGCTGGGAGCGCTCGAGGAACTGGAAATCGCGACCGTATACTTCTTTCGGCATGCAGTAGGTGCAGCGGAAATTGCAGCGGTCCGTCACCGAAATGCGCAGATCGCGCAGCGGCCTGCCGCGGCTGTCTGCCAGCAGAGCGTAATTCTCGGCGGTTGCGGCGATCGGGACCATCGTGCTGCTGCGGCTCTCGGTGAGCTGGATGCTTTCTGAGACAATGGCGGCATTATATCCAATTGAACACAACGGATGACGGAGGCAGCGATGAATCGGCTTGGCGTACTGTTGCTGGCGCTGGCGCTGCCAGGGGCGGAGGCGCTCGCCCAGCGGGACATCAGGCTGGCCACCACCACCAGCACCGACAACTCGGGACTGTTGCGCCACCTCTTGCCGATGTTCGAGGCTCGCTATGGTGCGCCGGTTCGAGTGATCTCCGTCGGCACAGGCAAGGCCTTGAAACTAGGCGAGAACGGAGACGTGGATGCGATCCTGGTGCACTCCCGGCCGGACGAAGACAGGTTCGTCGCCGCGGGCCACGGCGTAAACCGGCGAGACGTCATGTACAACGATTTCGTCGTGGTCGGGCCCGCATCCGACCCGGCGAAGGTGCGGGGGCTGCGGGATGCGATCGAGGCTTTCCGCCGGATCGCGCGGGCGAACGCCAGGTTTGTTTCCCGGGGCGACGACTCGGGAACGCACAAGATGGAACTTACCTACTGGCAGGCGGCCGGAATCGACCTGTCATCGAACCCGGCTTACCGTTCGGCAGGGCTGGGAATGGCGGAGGTGCTGCTCATGGCCTCCGAGATGCAGGCTTACGCGTTGACCGACCGCGCCACCTATGGCGCGATGCGCGCAAAGACGCGGCTGGCCGTGCTGGTGCAGGGAGACCCCCGGCTTTTCAATCCCTACGGCATCATCGCAGTGAATCCGGCGAAGTATCCCGGCGCCAACTACCAGGGCGCGATGGCGCTTATCGAGTGGATGACGTCGAAGCAAGGGCAGCAGGCGATCGCGGAATTCAAGGTCGCCGGTGAGCAGCTCTTCTTCCCCGGCGCCAGGTAAATAGCACCGGGTGGATCTTCTCCAGACCACCTCCGAGGCGCTGCGGCTGCTCGCAAGCCTCGATCCCACGTTGTGGGGAATCGTCTGGGTTTCGCTCAAGGTCTCGATCGGCGCCTTGCTGCTGATCTCGCCCGCTGCCATAGCGGCCGGTTACCTGCTCGCCTCACACCGCTTTCCCGGGCGGCGCTTTCTGATCGTACTTACGCAGGCGCTGTTCGCCTTTCCCACTGTCGTAGTCGGGCTGCTGCTCTACATGATGCTCTCGAGGCAGGGGCCGTTCGGGTCGATGCAGCTGCTGTTCACTCAGGCGGCGATGGTCATCGGCCAGATGGTGATTGCAGCCCCGATCCTGGTGGCCTTTACGCTGTCGGCGGTCCAGGGCGCCGACCCGCGTGCCAGGGAAACCGCGATCGTCCTGGGCGCAGGAAGGCTGCGCACCGCCTGGACTCTGCTGCGCGAGGTCCGCTTCGCGGTGATGGCCGCGGTGTTCAACGGATTCGGGCGGGTCATCTCCGAGATCGGCTGCGCGCTCATGGTCGGCGGCAACATCGCCGGGCTGACGCGCAATATCCCGACCGCCATCGCGCTCGAAACCACCAAGGGCGAATTCGCCCAGGGCGTGGCGCTCGGAATCGTGCTCATGGTGCTGGCGCTCGGGGTGAACTTCGCGATGGCCTGGTTGCAGGGCGGAGGCGCGCGCCGATGAGCCCGGTGCTTGCGGCCGGCGGGCTCCGCGTCCGGGCGGGCGAAGCGATGCTCATCGATATCGGACATCTTGCGCTCGAGCGCGGCCGCGGGTACCTGGTTAGCGGCGAAAACGGCGCCGGAAAGACCACGCTGCTGCGCGCGCTGGCGGGTCTCGAGCCTGTTGAAGCGGAGCGGTTCGCGTTCTACGGCAAGCCGACGCGGTTGCTGCCATATCCCGGCGCGATGCGCAGGCAGATCGCCTTCGTGCACCACCACCCGTATGTGTTCGATGGCAGCGTAGGGGACAATCTTGCCTACGGGCTGCGCGCCGCGGGGGTGAACCAGAAGGAAATCGCAGAGAAGGTCAGCGACGCCGCTGCGTGGGCAGGCATCGGACACCTGGAAAAGCGCAACGCGAAGTCGCTGTCGGCGGGAGAGAGACAACGCCTCGCTCTGGCGCGCGCGCACGTCCTCGGCCCGGATCTCTACCTGCTCGACGAACCTACCGCCAACCTCGACGCGGACGGCAGGCGCCTCGTGATGTCGCTGATCGAAGCCATCGCGCGCGAGGGCAGGACGCTTCTCATCGCCTGCCACGACCGCGAGCTGCTGGCGCTTCCTGGCGTGGAGCGATTGCATCTGGTCAAGGGACGTCTGGAAGGCTGACTCTTGCGGGGCCTTGTTCAGACGTAGGCGATTGCCCGGCCGCAGGTCGCGATCGAAACCCACAGCAGCATGGACAAGGCGGCGTGCAGCTTGGCTGCAGCGGGCGCCGGCGTCCCCATGTCCCAGCTTGCGACCGAGCGGTAGGGCCCGAGATGAAACGCCGCTGCATTGGCGCCGGCGCAAAGGAGCAGCGCCATCTTCAGGATGAAAGCGGGATTGCCGGCGATCGACCCGGCATCGGCGAGGAACATGAGCAACCCGGCCGGAATGACCACCGCCAGGCTCGCCGCCGACCCGGTAAGCAGGTGACCGGCGAGCAGGCGCACGGGTATGCGCTTGGAGGCCCCGAGCACTCGCAGGTCGAACATCAGCACCGCACCCACCAGCACGATGAAGCCGAGGATGTGCGCGGTTTCCACGATCGGATATAGCCAGAGAGAATCTCGCATCGCGACCGCGATGGAGACGCCTTCCAGCAATTCAAAGACGGTCGGCGCTTCCGTCATCGCACCGGATTTCCGCGGTCGATCCCCCGCGCGACGCAGTCATGCAGAGAGCAATGGCGGGCGTTGGTCAACGCAGCTCGACGATCCTGCCATCCAGAGTAATGCGCTCGGCGCGCATCTCGTCGTCGTGCTGACGGCTGGGATAGCCTTCCACCGTCGCAGCGAGCCCGGGTTTGAGCGCGTCTCCGGCGATGCCGCGCGCGGACATCCGGGAAGGCGGTGCGAGCACTGCTTCCCAGGTCCCGTCCATGGTTTTGAGTTTGATGGTGGCGTGCGGGTAGGTGTACGACGCCTCGACGATCGTGCCGGTGAGCGTGAGGCCCCGGCTGGAGTCGTAACCGTTCCAGCCATGATGCGCCAGCGCAGCAAGGGGCAGAGAGAACGAAACGAGGAATGTAACCATGCGTGACGTCATTCTTGTGGCTCCCGGGTTGAAGAGGCAAAAAACGAAGGCCTGAGCGCGCCGCAGCGGGCTAATATAGTCGCGATCGGCGACCGGAGAGAAATGCCCGTAAACAGCAAATGGTCATGGACAGACGCGATGACGGTTGAAAAGTTCGATATCTCGGTCGTAATGGCGCGGCTCGCGGGCAGCGGAAGTCGCTGGGCGTCAGAGCGCTGGGAGGCACGTGGCGTTCTGCCCGGCGAGACTGCTGACGGCCCGCGCCGCGTCCTGGTCGACACGGTACAGGAGCGGCAAATCCTGTTCGGGGGGGTTGCCATCGAACTGCGTCGCGACGAAGCGCAGGGTTATTACCTCAACCTCACTTCGCCCAGTCCGAGCGCCTTCATCATGTGGCGAATGCAGGACGAAGAAGCGACCCCCGTCCTGGTGACCGCGAGCTACGACGAAGCCGCGCGCTGGCTGGATGCCGGAGAGCAGGTCGACCCGGTTCCGTTGCCCATTCAATTCGTGCCCGCGATCGCGCGATTCGCCGCCGAGCACTACAAGCCCGAAATCAAGAGCGGCCGCAGGCGCGAGCGCACGTCCGGGAGGAACGCCGAGTGAGCGACGAATCGCGTTCGTTCCTGAGGCGCTGGTCCCGGCTCAAGCGCGAATCGCAGCAGCCGCAGCAGGCAACGGAGAAGCGCGCCGACGAACCGCCGCCGCTGCCGCCGCTCGAGGAACTAGGCGCCGATTCCGATTACAGCGGCTTCATGCACCCCAAGGTAGATCCCGACCTGCGCCGCGCGGCGCTGAAAAAACTGTTCTCGTCCGAGCGCTTCCAGTCGATGGACGGGCTGGATGTGTATGTCGGCGACTACTCGAATCCGGAGCCGCTGGCCGCCGGAGTGGCCGCGATGCTGCGTCACGCCAGCACGGTGCTGGCGCAGGGCGATACACAGGCGCCCGCCGAGGGTGCGCCGCCCGAGGCGGGGGTCATTGACAGAACCGTCTCCGAAGGCGCGGCTTCGCCCGAGCCACCGGTGCCCGACGCCGGCAAGCAAGGTTCGGGAGTGGCATGACCCGGCGGCACGACGGGGTTGACCGGGATGCCGGCCGGCCGGCAACTCCGGCGGCGGCAGCTCTCGCGGCTGCTGCATCGCTCGCGCCTCCCGATCCGGTTCCCAGCGTCAGCTATCGTTCCCTTGGCAGAACCCTGATCCTCGGTCCCGCGGCCGAAGTGCTGCCTGCAGCGCACGAGTTGTCGAGCGCGCTGCGTGTAACCGCACTGATCATCGACGGCGGCCGTGCGCCAGACGAAGGATCGGAGGGATTCGCGGTGCACCGCGGACGGCGGGTGCAAGCGCAGGGCTACCTTGGAAACTTTGCAGTGCGTTGGGAGCAGGGCGGATCGGCCGCTCCGGCCGTTCGATCTCATGGCGGCACGTTCGACCTGATCCTGGACCTGGGCGAGGCGCCGTTGTTCACCATGCCGCAGCCGCCGCAGGGCTACTTCGCGCCGAGCAAGGAGCCGGGGAGCCTGGCGATTGCGTTCGAGGAACTCCGCGACGCGGTCGGCGAGTTCGACAAGCCCAGATATTTCGCCTATGACGGATCGATCTGCGCCCACAGCCGTTCAAAGTTGAAAGGCTGCAGCCTGTGCATCGAGATCTGTTCCACGCAGGCTGTTTCCGCCGATGGCGACAGGGTAAAGGTCGACCCCCATCTGTGCATGGGATGCGGCGGTTGCGCCACGGTGTGTCCATCGGGGGCCATGGCATACGCCTTCCCGAAAGTCGACTACCAGGGCGAGCGTATCAAGGCCATGCTGGACGCCTTCCACTCAGCCGGCGGCAGCAACGCTTGTATTCTTGTGCACGACGAAGCCGGCGCACAGCTGATCGCCGACCTGCAAAGCGAGGAGGGGCGATTGCCGCAGCGGCTAATCCCGCTGCCGGTCCATCACATTGCCTCGGTCGGACTGGATGTCGCCCTTGGGGCCATCGTCCTCGGGGCGAACCAGTTCCGGGTGCTCTCCGCCGGCGCAGGGCCGGGAACGTACCGCGTAGCGGTATCGCGAGAGCTCGGTTTCGGCCAGGCGTTGCTCGAAGCGCTCGGCTACGGGTTGGGACATTTCGGGCTGATCGAGGCGAAGGAGTCCGGCCTGGGCAGGACCCTGAGCAGCCTCGAGCCGGCGGGTCGCTGCCCGCCGCCGGCAGCCTTCCGCTTGTTCGACCGCAAACGCACCACGCTGTGGTTCGCTATCGATCATCTTGCTGCCCACGCACCGGTTGCGAAAGAGTCGGTGCCGATGCCGCAAGGCGCGCCATTCGGCGCCATCGAGGTGAACCGCAAGACCTGCACGCTGTGCATGGCCTGCGTCGGGGCCTGTCCGGAGAACGCCATTGTCGATGGCAGGGACCGGCCGCAACTGCGCTTCATCGAGGCCAATTGCGTGCAGTGCGGTTTGTGCCGACAGGCGTGCCCTGAGGATGCGATCTCGTTGCTGCCGCGAGTGTCGCTGTCCGCCGCGGCCAAACAGGAAATCGTCCTGAACGAGGACGCGCCGTTCCGCTGCGTTCGCTGCGGCAAGGAGTTCGCGACCACCCGGATGATCGATAACATGGTCGACCGCCTGGCCGGTCACTCGATGTTCGCTTCGCCGGAGGCGCTCAGGCGCATCAGGATGTGCGCCGATTGCCGGGTCATCGACATGCTGGACAGACGAGGCGAAGTGAGCATCCTCGACCTCAAGCGATGAGCTCGACCTTGCCGGCCATGAATGAGAAGCTCGCCGCGGAGGACGCTGCGCGCGCCGATCTGTATGCGCTGCTTTCCACGCTGTGGGCTGCGCCTCCCGCGCCGTCGCTGCTGCGGGCCGTGGCCGCGGCCGATGATATCGGCGCCGGGGGCGAGAACGAACCCCCGCTGGCGCGGGAATGGGGCCGCCTCCAGGCTGCCGCCGCGGTGGCCGATCCGGCGGCTCTGCAGGAGGAATACAGAGACCTTTTCGTTGGCGTGGGCGAGCCGCCGATTGTGCTGAATGCGTCGTGGTACCGGACCGGATTCCTCAACGAATATCCACTGGCGGGAGTGCGCGACGACCTCGCGCGGGCAGGCCTTTCTCGCTTACAATCAGCCGTAGAGACCGAAGACCACATCGCCTCGCTACTGGAGACGATGCGGCTGCTGATCGCCGGCGACGGCAGCGACCCGTTCGACAGGCAGAAGGCCTTCTTCACACGGCACATCAAGCCGTGGTATGCCAAGCTGGCACAGCGGGTGGAGCAGTGCGGGCAGGCGAATTTCTACGCAGTCGTGGTTGCGCTGACCCGGGAGTTTCTCGACACCGAGTCGGCGCAGTTCGAGAATTATTAGCCGGCAGGCGGATCGGCCCGCAGGCCGGAGCCGGAGGAGGCCGATGAACAAGCTGACACGCAGGAGTTTTCTCACCACCGCAGGGCTGGGCAGCGTCGGGGCCGCAGTGGCCGCGCTGGCGGTTCAGCCCGACACCACGCCCGGACAGACCGGGCAGTTGCCCGCCGAAGAAAAACCGCAGCCCAAGGGCTACAAGGTCACCGAGCACGTGCGCAAGTACTACCGCACCGCACGCGTGTAGAGGAGGACAATCCCATGCTCCTTCGCAAGTTAGGCGCACCGGCCGGGGGCGGCCGTGGTGCGCAGCTCGCGCCGGCTTTGCCTGTTGCGTCCTCGCTGGACCGCCGGACTTTTCTCAAGCGCGCCGGGTTGACGGTCGGCGCCGGCGCCGCCATCAGCCAGCTGCCGTTGAATCTGGTCGGGCGCGGGCAGGCCGGCGCTGCGGTCGCCAAGGGCGGCGAGCAGCAGGTCAGGCGCACGATCTGCACTCACTGCTCGGTCGGCTGCGCGGTCGATGCGGTGGTTGAGAACGGCGTATGGGTCCGGCAGGAACCGGTATTCGACTCGCCGATCAACATGGGGGCGCATTGCGCCAAAGGCGCGTCGGTTCGCGAGCACGGCCACGGCAATGCCCGGCTGCGCTACCCGATGAAGCTCGCGAACGGCAAGTACCAGCGCATCTCCTGGGACCAGGCACTCAACGAGATCGGCGACAAGCTGCTGGAGATCCGCCAGGCCAGCGGCCCCGACGCGGTATTCTGGGTCGGTTCGAGCAAGCATTCCAACGAACAGGCATTCCTGCTGCGCAAGTTCGTCTCCTTCTGGGGCTCCAACAACTGCGATCACCAGGCGAGGATCTGTCACTCGACCACGGTGGCCGGCGTGGCCAACACCTGGGGCTACGGGGCGATGACCAACTCGTACAACGACATGCAGAATTCGAAGAGCATGTTGTTCATCGGCTCCAACGCCGCCGAGGCGCACCCCGTATCCCTGCTGCACATTCTCCACGGCAAGGAGAAGGGCGCGAAGATGATCGTGGTCGATCCGCGCTTCACGCGCACCGCCGCGAAGGCGGACTACTTCGTGCGCATCCGGCCCGGGACGGACATCCCCTTCGTCTGGGGGCTGCTCTACCACATCTTCAAGAACGGCTGGGAGGACAGGAAGTACATCGCCGACCGTGTCTACGGAATGGAAGAGGTGCGCAAGGAGGTGATGCAATGGACCCCGGAGCGCGTCAAGGACGTGACCGGTGTCGACGAGAAGGACGTGCTGCACGTCGCCAGGACGATCCACGAGAACCGCCCGGGCTGCGTGGTGTGGTGCATGGGAGTCACCCAGCACACGGTGGGCAATGCCAACGTGCGCGCGCTGTGCATTCTGGAGCTTGCCCTGGGCAACATCGGCGTGTCGGGCGGCGGCGCCAACATCTTCCGCGGGCACGACAACGTGCAGGGCGCGACCGATGTCGGCCCGAATCCCGAGTCGCTGCCGGGCTACTACGGTCTGGCCGAAGGTGCGTGGAAGCACTGGTGCGCGGTGTGGGGTGTGGATTACGAGTGGGTGAAAAGCCGCTACGCCTCGAAAGACCTGATGGAAAAACCCGGCATGACCGTGTCGCGCTGGATCGACGGCGTGCTGGAGGCCAACGAGCACATCGACCAGGGGCCGAACCTGCGCGCGCTGATCTACTGGGGCCACGCGCCCAACAGCCAGACCCGCGGCGCGGACATGAAACAGGCGATGGAGAAACTGGATCTGATGGTCGTCATCGATCCGTACCCGACCGCAGCGGCGGTCATGCCGGATCGCAAGGAAGGCGTGTATCTGCTGCCGGCAGCGACCCAGTTCGAAACCTCGGGTTCGTGCACCGCTTCGAACCGCTCGCTGCAGTGGCGCGAGAAGGTGATCGAGCCGCTGTTCGAGTCGAAGCCCGATCACACCATCATGTGCGCGTTCGCCAAGAAGTTCGGTTTCGCCGGAGAGCTTGTCAAGAACATCCAGCTGGTGAAGGACAAGGGCGGCTGGGACGAGCCGCTGCCCGAGGATATCCTGCGCGAGATCAACCGCGGCACCTGGACCATCGGCTACACCGGCCAGTCGCCCGAGCGGCTGAAGCTGCACATGAAGCACATGCACACGTTCGACCCGGTGACGCTGCGAGCCAGGGGCGGACCGTGCGACGGCGATTATTTCGGCCTGCCGTGGCCGTGCTGGGGCACGCCGGAACTGAAGCATCCCGGCACCCATGTGCTCTACAACACGTCTCTGCCGGTCAAAGACGGCGGTCTGTGCTTCCGCGCCAACTTCGGGGTCGAGCGCAACGGGGTCAACCTGCTCGCCGCTGATGGCTCGCATCCGAGGAATTCCGACCTCGACGGCGGTTATCCGGAATTCGACCATGTGTTGATGAAGAAACTCGGCTGGTGGGGCGAGCTTACCGCGGCAGAGCGGCAGGCCGCGGAAGGCAAGAACTGGAAGACCGATCTGTCCGGCGGAATGATCCGCGTGGCGATCAGCCATGGTTGCTCGCCCTTCGGAAATGCCAGAGCGCGCGCGGTGGTGTGGAACTTCCCGGATCCGGTGCCTCTGCACCGCGAGCCGCTGTTCTCGGCGCGCCCGGACCTGATCGACAAGTACCCCACCCACAACGACATGAAGACCTTCTGGCGGCTGCCGACGCTGTACAGGTCGGTACAGGAAAAGAACAAGGAGGCCTTCAAGGAGTACCCGATCATCCTCACCAGCGGCCGGCTGGTGGAATACGAAGGCGGCGGCGAGGAAACGCGCTCCAACCCGTGGCTGGCGGAACTTCAACAGGAGATGTTCGCCGAGGTCAATCCCAAGGACGCGAATGACCATGGCGTGCGCCACAACGAGTACATCTGGGTAGAAACGCCTTCCAAGGCGCGCATCAAGGTCAAGGCGCAGATCACCGAGCGGGTGGCGCCGGGGGTGATGTTCATGCCTTTCCACTTCGGAGGGTGGTGGATGGGCAAGGACCTGTACGACAAGTATCCCGAGGGCACTGCGCCGGTGGTGCGCGGCGAGGCGATCAATACCGCCACGACCTATGGCTACGACTCGGTGACGATGATGCAGGAAGCGACCAAGGTGACGCTATGCAAGCTTGCGCGCGCGTGACGGAGGAGGCCACACCATGGCAAGAATGAAATTCATCTGCGACGCCGAACGCTGCATCGAATGCAATGCCTGCGTTACGGCGTGCAAGAACGAGCACGAAGTGCCCTGGGGAATCAACCGCCGTCGCGTGGTCACGATCAACGACGGTGTGCCCGGCGAGCGCTCGATGTCGGTGGCCTGCATGCACTGCTCGGATGCACCGTGCATGGCAGTCTGCCCGGTGGACTGCTTCTACAAGACCGAGGACGGGGTCGTTCTTCACGACAAGGATCTGTGCATCGGCTGCGGCTATTGTTTCTACGCCTGTCCTTTCGGCGCGCCGCAGTTCCCTCAAACCGGCGCCTTCGGCATGCGCGGCAAGATGGACAAATGCACTTTCTGCGCCGGCGGGCCGGAGGAAAACGGATCTCAGGAGGAGTTCGAGAAGTACGGCCGCAACCGGCTGGCAGAGGGCAAGCTTCCGGTATGCGCCGAGATGTGCTCGACCAAGGCGCTGCTCGGCGGCGATGGCGACGTGCTGGCCGACATCTTCCGCGAGCGGGTGCTGGTCCGCGGCAAAGGCGCCGAGGTCTGGGGCTGGGGTACAGCCTACGGCAAGCCGGAAGCGAAGAAGGAGGAGCCGAAGTCGTGACGCGGGCTGCGCTGGCGATTCTGAGCCTGGCAGCCCTCATGGCGTGCGGAGAACCGCAGCAGTCGGTGCAGTACCGGGGAGGCAAGTACGCAGGCAAGCCGGACACGCCGGCATGGGAGTCGGAGCAGTTCGGAGCCGACCGCGCGCAGTGGGAGCGAGAGATCAGGAACCGCAATCTCAAGCAGAGCGAGTACACCCGGATGAAAGGGGGCGGCTGAGATGAGACTGCGCGGGTCCCTGCTGGCATGCTGGCTGGCAGTCTGCGCCTGCTTGGGCGGCGCGGCGGCGGCCGATCCGGCTGCCGAGCAGGCGAAGCGCCAGGCCGATCAGCCGCTGAACAACGCGCCGGTATGGCGCGAGGTGCGCTCGGGCGAGTCGCACACTACCCAGGTCAGGGGGCGCGAGGCAGGAGTGCTGATCCAGTCGGAAGGGGAAACCTGGCGCCAGATCCGTAACGGGCCCGTCACCCTTATCGGCGGGGTGCTGCTGATACTGGTTCCGATCGGGATCTACTTTTTCTACCGCAAGAGCGGGCCGATGAAACTCCACGGACCGCTCGCAGGGCGCGAGATCGAGCGCTTCAATCGCTGGGAGCGCATCGTGCACTGGAGCACGGCGGTGACCTTCGTGGTCCTTGCGGTTACCGGCATCCTGATGCTTTTTGGCAAGCATTTCCTCTTGCCGGTGATCGGCTTCCGCGCATTTTCATGGTTCGCCGCGGCGTCCAAGAACCTGCACAACTTCGTCGGGCCGCTGTTCATCTTCGCCGTCGGGTGCATGTTCTTCACCTACCTTCGAGACAATCTGTGGCGCAAGGCCGACCTGGAATGGCTGCTCAAGGCGCCTCAGGTGCTGAGCGGGAAGACGCATGTGCCCTCGGGCAAGTACAACGCTGCGGAGAAAGGCTGGTTCTGGGGCGGGGTGGCTTTTCTTGGCCTGGTGGTCGGATTGTCCGGTCTTGTGCTCGACTTTCCCAACTTCGATCAGACCCGCTTCACGATGCAGGTCGCCAACATCGTTCACGGCGTCGGCGCGTTGCTCTTCGTGCTGGCCTCCTTTGGCCACATCTACATGGGAACGATCGGCACCGAGGGCGCATACCAGGGAATGAGAACCGGAATGGTCGACGAGACCTGGGCCAAGGAGCATCACGAACTCTGGTACCAGGAGGTGAAGTCCGGCCGCGGATCGCCCCGGACGGCGCCTGCCCACGGAGCGAAAGCCGCTGGCTGACTGCATGAGCGGAGAGAACCCCGATGCGTAGCAGATTCATTGCGTGCTCGATGGCCCTGATGCTCGCTCTGTTTGCGAGCGCTGGGTTCGGCAAGCTGCCACCTCCCACGCCGGACGAGGCGGCGAAGAAGAAGGTCGCCGCCGAGAAGAAGGCGAGGGACGACGAGGCCGCGAAGAAGGCGCTGGAAAAGGCGCAAGACCGGGTCGCGGCGCGCTACAAGGCCGGCAAGCAGCGCTGATTCCCCGATCGCGGTGAAGGCGTTCGGCTTCGCCGGCTTCTCCGGCAGCGGCAAGACCACCCTGGTCGAGCGCCTGGTTCCCGAGTTGATCGGCCGAGGCGTGCGAGTCTCCGTGGTAAAGCACGCGCATCACAGTTTCGACATCGATCAGCCGGGCAAGGACTCCTACCGGCATCGGATGGCCGGAGCGCAAGAAGTGCTGGTTTCGTCCCAGGCCCGCTGGGCGCTGATGGCCGAACTGCGCGGTTCGCCCGAGCTGACGCTGGACCAGGTCTTGTCCAGGCTTTCGCCCTGCGATCTGGTTCTGGTCGAAGGGTTCAAACGCCAGCCGATCCCGAAGCTCGAAGTCCACCGCCAGGCCAACGGCAAGGAGTGGATCTTTCCCTCAGATGCCAGCGTGGTGGCGATAGCCACCGACGCGGCGAGCGTTCCCGAAACGCCGCTGCCGTGTTTCGGCTTGAGCGATCATGGGCGGATCGTGGACTTCATTCTGGGGCACCTGCGGCTGCGATGAGCGTTCCGGCAGGCGTATAGAATAGGCGTCATGAAACCGAGAGACTCCGAGACTGCGGTTGTGCGGATACGCTACTTTGCGCGCCTGCGCGAGGCGTTGAGCTGCAGCGAGGAGGAGTTGGCGATCCCTGCGGGTGTGCAGACCGTCGGCGAGCTGAGGAAATTCCTGTGCTCCCGGGAAGGACCTTGGGCCAGGGAGCTGGCCGCCGGCAGGCCGCTGCTGGTTGCAGTCAACGAGGATATGGCCGGACCCGACACGCCGATCGGCAAGGGCGATACCATCGCCTTCATGCCTCCGGTCACCGGAGGCTGACCCGTGACGGTTCGCGTCCAGACCGAGGACTTCGACGCCGGCACAGAAATCAGCCGTTTGCGCGCAGGCGACCCGAAGGTCGGCGCGGTCGCCAGCTTCATCGGCGTGGTGAGAGACCTGAATGACCGCGACACGATCTCAGAACTGACGCTCGAGCACTATCCCGGGATGACGGAAAAGGCGCTGGAGGGGATCGTCAGCGAGGCCCGCTCGCGGTGGAATATCTACGACGCGCTGGTCATTCATCGCGTGGGCAGCCTCAAGCCCTGCGACCAGATCGTGCTGGTGGTAGTGACCAGCGCACATCGCGGGGAGGCATTCCAGGCCTGCGAGTTCCTCATGGACTATCTCAAGACGCGGGCGCCATTCTGGAAGAAGGAGCGCACCAGCGTGGGCAGCCGCTGGGTAGAGGCTCGCGAGACCGACGACGCTGCGGCCCAACGCTGGTCCTGAATGGCGGTGCGGAAATCCCGGGCGAAGAAAGGCGGCGACGGGCTCAAGCCGCAGATCCGGATCATGTTCCGCAAGGCGATCGCGATGGGCCCGGGCAAGGCCGACCTGCTCGAGGCCATCGCCGGCACAGGTTCCATCTCTGCCGCGGCGCGCAAGCTGGGAATGTCGTACCGCCGCGCCTGGCTGCTGGTCGACACCATGAACCAGTGTTTCGGCAAACCGCTGGTGGAAACCGCTACGGGTGGCAGCCATGGGGGCGGGGCGCGCGTCACCGGCCTTGGAGTCGAGGTCGTCCGCCGTTATCGCGACATGGATCTCAAGGCCACCGCAGCAGTAAGCCGAGAGCTGTCAGAGTTCGCGCGCTTGATGGCCAGGCACCCGGCGGGCACACCGGGACGCTGATTCCCTTGACTACGCGCAGGCCCTGCCTATAGCCTTGCCATCCGTTATATAAAGTCGTATACGACGAGTCGGCCACGGTCCATGCATTTCCCGCAAGAGGTGCTGATCCCGCTCCTGTTGACGCTCAAGGTGGCCGGCTGGGCCACGTTGTTCGCTTCGGTCGCAGGCGTCGGCGCCGCCTATCTGCTGGCGCGCAGACGCTTTCCCGGAAGGGACGTGATCGATGCGGCGATGACCCTGCCGTTGGTGCTGCCGCCGACCGTGCTGGGTTACTACCTGATCGTTGTCGTCGGCAGGCGCGGACTGTTCGGCGCCTGGCTGGAGGAGACTTTCGGAATCACGCTGATCTTCACCTGGCAGGGCGCTGTCATCGCCTCGACGATCGTGGCGTTTCCCCTGGTATACAAGGCCGCTGTGACAGCTTTGGAAGGCGTCGAGCGGCAGTACGAGCAGGCAGCACGCGTACTGGGCAAGGCGGAGTGGACCGTATTCCTGCGGGTGACGCTGCCGCTTGCGTGGCGCGGCATCCTCGGCGGAGCGATGCTCGGATTCGCCCGTGCAATGGGCGAGTTCGGCGCCACGCTCATGGTGGCCGGGAACCTGCCCGGGCGCACCCAGACCCTGTCGATCGCGATCTACGACGCGGTGGAAGCCGGTCGCGACAACGTGGCGAACTTCCTGGTCATAGTGACTTCGGTGGTGTGCATCGCAATCCTGGTGGGGTCAGGGCGCTTGCTCAGGCCTCGCTATACGACTTGAGGCGGCGCTGTGAGAATCGAGGTCGAAATCCGCAAGACCCTGCGCGCCGATGGGCGCGAGTTCCATCTCGACGTCGCCTTTACCTGCGAGGACGACATCAGCGTGGTGTTCGGCCCGTCGGGTTCGGGGAAGAGCGTCACGCTAAAGGCCCTGGCCGGGCTCGAGCGCCCGGACGGAGGCAGGATCGCGGTCGACGGACGCGTGTTGTTCGACAGCAGGAACGGGATAAACCTTGCGGCGCGAGAGCGCGGCGTGGGATACCTGTTCCAGGACTATGCGTTGTTCCCGCACTTGACGGTGGAGCAGAACGTCAGCTTCGCTTTGCTCCACTGGTGGCAGCGACGGCCGACAGCGGACATGCGCAGGCGGGTAACGGACCTGCTCGAGATCTTCGAACTGACCGGACTGGAGCGCAGCTATCCGGCACAACTCTCGGGAGGGCAGCGACAGCGGGTGGCGCTGGCAAGGGCGCTGATTCAGAAGCCGGCCATTCTTCTGCTCGACGAGCCGTTCGCTGCCCTCGATCCACTGCTGAGGATCCGCATGCGGCAGGAACTGCTCAACACGCAGTGGCTGTTCAAGGTGCCGATGCTGGTGATTACCCACGATCCGCAGGATGTGGCGGCGCTCGCGGAGACCGTGATCGTGCTGCGCAAGGGCAGGGTGGACCGCGCGCTCGATCTCAAGGGAGCGCCCTATCGGGATCCGCTGGGGGCGCCGGTGCGCGGCGCGATCAGGAAACTGCTGCTGGAAACCTATGGCGAAGGGGTGAGCGGAGAGGGAACCGAGGCGATGCCGGGCGCGAACTGATTTTTTGCGCTACGTTGTATTTAAGAATATACAGCGTAGAGCTCTGTGCGACGGAAGCTGACAACAACGACGGGGACTCAAATGAAACGGATGGCTGCAGGCAGGAGCGGATTGGCGGCGCTGCTCGGACTGGTCATGATTGCCACAGGTACGCGCGCAGCGGCGCACGACGACGCGGACAGCGTGAGGTCCCTGCAGGAGGCCGTGGACGCTCTGAGCAAGGAGGTCGAGCTGCTCAAGGAGCAGGCGGTGGAACAGAAAGAGAGAGCCGCGGCCTCGCAGCAGAAGACCGATGCGCAGTCGCCGGCCGCGAACTGGCGCGAGGGCGTCCAGTTCAACGACCCGCGCGGCGGCTGGTCGTTGCGGCTCTTCGGCCGAGGCCAGCTCGACTATCGCCAGTTCGAACCGGGAGCGGCCGCCAGCACGTTCGGTATCCGTCGGGCCAGGCTCGGCGCCAACATGAGCTTCCTGAAAGATTACGGCTTGACGGTGGAAGGCGAGTACGCCACCGGAAGTGCCTCGGGAGCAGCTACCCAGAGTGCTGCGATCACCAATGCCTACATGGACTTCAACTTGTTCGACAAGGCACGCGTACGGGCAGGGCAGTTCAAGCCGCAGTTCGGCCTGGAGAACACCGCCTCGGCGAACTTCAGCGATTTCCAGGAACGTTCGCTTACCCAGAATCTGATCCAGAACTTGAACTACGACCGCGGCATCATGGTTCACGGCGCGCCTTACAAGGGGGTGAACTACGGCGTGACGATCAGCAACGGCACCGGCCTCAATCTGGAAGAACGGCAGCTCTCGCGTCAGGATGTCGATGCCGACGGCAAGATGCTGACGGCGCGCCTGACCGCAAATTTCGCACAGATGCTCGAGGTGCCGGACAGCGTCGTCCATCTGGGCGGGTCGTACAAGACGGGCAAGGCGGCCAACAGCCAGGCCAATCCATACACTGCCGCCACGGGCCAGACCGAGGGACGCGGGGTGGTGTTCTTCAACCCGGAGGCATTCGCCTCCGCCACCGTCGCCGGATCGAACGTCGATCGCACTTTTTCGGTGGCAGAACTCGCGCTGACGCACAGGTCCTGGAAGCTGCAGGGCGAATACTGGCAGGTCCGGTACGAGGGCGAGCGGTCGACCGCGCCGGCGACGCCCTACGATCCCAGGATCGATTCTGGTTACCTGAGCCTGCTCTGGTTGACCACGGGCGAGCGCTATGCGGACGCCTACAGCAATGGCATCTTTGCCCGGATCCGTCCACGCAACAATTTCTCGAAAGAGGAGGGGGGCGGCTGGGGCGCATTCGAAGTCGGGCTGCGTTACAGCTTCTTCGATGCGAGCGATTTTCTCGATTCCACCAGTGGCAATTCCAACACCGGACGCGTATCGACTACCGGTACGGGCGCAACGGCATCGACTCCGACGAAGGAAGCGGACGCGTGGACCCTGGGTTTGAAATGGATGCCCAACGCCTACTCGCGGTTGATGCTGAACTACATCGTTACTCGCTTTGACACCCAGATCGTGGCCAACGGTTACTCGATGGATGAGGAAAAGTCGCTCACTCTTCGCGCCCAGGTCGATTTCTGAAACCCCGCGCGGACTCCAGGGAGAACGTCATGTACAAGAGCATGCTGGCAGGGCTGGCCGCGTTGCTCGTGGCTTGGGCGGGATCGACGCCGGCAGCGGAGTTGATCGTCTCGGCCGCGGCCAGTCTCACCAATGCATTTACCGAGATCGGCAGAGAATTCGAGAAGGTCAATCCTCCCCACAAGGCGATCTTCAGTTTCGCCAGCTCGGGCCAGCTCCTGCAGCAGATCGCCCGGGGCGCACCGGTGGACGTATTCGCCTCGGCGGACCAGGACACCATGGATCGGGCGGAGGAGCAGAACCTGATCGTCCGTTCCTCCCGGGCCGACTTCGCCCGCAACACGCTTGTCCTGGTTGCATACAAAGGAGCAGCTTCCCTGTCGCGGCTCGAAGAACTGAAGGACGACAGCATCAAGCGGATCGCAATCAGCAATCCTGCGACCGTGCCGGTGGGCAAGTATTCGAGGGAGGCACTCGACGCAGCCGGGCTGTTCGACGCGCCCAAGGACAAGTACATCAATACCCAGAACGTGCGCCAGAGTCTGGATTATGTCGCGCGCGGAGAAGTGGATGTCGGCTTTGTGTACGAGACGGATGCCGTCATCATGGCCGACAGAATAAAAGTGCTGTTCGAAGTGCCGACCAAGACGCCGATCACTTATCCGGTTGCGGCGGTGAAGGGCAGCGGCAGGGAGGGCCTTGCGCTCAGGTTCGTGCAGTTCGTGGGCTCGGGCGCGGCGCAGAAGATCCTTCAGAGGCACGGATTCAGGGCTGTGAATTAGAAGCGGGGGCGCTGCCGTTTGGCGGCTGTGCCGGCGGATGCCGATTGCGAGGAGGCAAGACGACCAGGCTCAGGGCCGGAAATCAGTCGGGGTAGCGGCCAATCGCTCTCGGGACTTCTGCACACTCTGAGGATTCGAAGGAGTGCATGATCGCCGAATGAGCGCTCGGCGGATAGCAGCCTCTATAATGCCGCTGACGCAACTGAACAAGGGTTCGCCGTGCCGGTTTCAGGTTTCGTGGCGGTGGGAGTGGGCGCAGCGTTGGGTGCATGGCTGCGTTGGTGGCTGGGCGTCGCTTTCAACACGTTCGTGCCGGCGCTTCCGCTGGGGACGCTGATCGCCAACCTGTTAGGCGGCTATCTGGTCGGCGCCGCGGTGGAGTTCTCGGTCCAGCATTCGGCGCTCGCGGCTGAACTCAGGCTCTTCGTCATCACCGGCTTTCTCGGCGGCCTCACCACTTTCTCGACCTTCTCGGTCGAGGCGGTCGCGCTGCTATCAGGCCAGCAGTACGGCTGGATCGCGGCACACGTCGGTTCACACCTGGCGGGGTCGATCGTGATGACGGTACTGGGAATCGCGACCGTCAAGGCGTTCCACGGGTAGGCGATCAGCCTGAACTTCCAGCGCCCGTTCTCGCTGTTCGTTCTCGTTCCGGTTTTCACGTGCGGGCAGCGAGACGGTTCCAGGCGGCGCGCGCCGCGTCGATGGTTTCCGAAGCAGTGAGCCCGACGGGACCGACACCCTTGGCTGTCAGATCGTCCGCGGCGAGTCCATGCACCCGCACGCCTGCCAGCAGGGCGTTCTCGGGTGCCGCACCCTGCGCCACGAGAGCCCCGATAATTCCCGCCAGCACGTCTCCCATTCCCGCCGAAGACATTCCCGGATTTCCCGAGGTATTGATCCACCAGCGGCCGTCCGGGGCGGCGCAGACGCCACCCGCGCCTTTCAGCACCAGACAGGCGCCAAGGGCCTCGGCAAGCGCGCGCGCGGCCTTGATGCGATCGGACTGAACCTGTTCCGTGCCGCACGCCAGCAAACGCGCCGCCTCGGCCGGATGCGGAGTGGCAAGCGATGGCGCCGCGCGGCCGGACATTGCCTTTCGAAGTTGGATGTCCTCCGCGATCAGGTTGAGCGCGTCGGCGTCTAGCACGAGCGGAAGGTTCAGCGCCAGCGCCTTCGCCAGCAATTGCCGGGCAACGCTCGACTGACCGAGCCCTGGGCCGACCACAGCGCAGTCGAGTCCCGGTGTCGACAGCACTTCCTCCGCCCGTCGCAGCATGAGATCGGGCTGGGTCAGATCGACCTCGGGGCCGTCTGCCAGCAGGCCAACCAAAACCCGGCCCGCGCCCAGCCGCAGTGCGGCCCTACCGGCCAGCAATGCCGCTCCGGCCATTCCGGAAGCACCGCCCAGCACGCCGACATCGCCGTACAGGCCCTTGTGGCTGTTGCGCGGCCGAGGCCGCAAGGCGTCCGCGATGATCTCGTCGCCGAGAAGAAGACCGCAGTCTTCCGGCACGGGCGCGTCCTCGGTTCCCAGGCGGTCGGTATGCACCTGCCCGGCATGATCCGGACCGTCAAGCGTGAGCAACCCTGGCTTGAGGCCGAGGAAGGTGATGGTGCGTGCAGCTCGAACTGCGATTGCATGAACCTTTCCGGTGTCGGCGTCCAGCCCGCTCGGGACGTCGATCGCAATGACCGGTTTACCCGAAGCATTGAGCGCGGCGATGAGCCGGGCGTGATTCGAATCCAGGTCGCGAGCAAGGCCGATGCCGAACAACCCGTCGAGCGCAAGTTCCCAACGCCAGTCCTGCGGAATGGCCTGGAGGACTGCACCGCCGCCGGCGTGCCACTGGTCGAAGGCGGCCCGGGCTTCGGGCTGGAGTTTCTCGGCGCGGCCGGTAAAGACCACGCGCACATCGAACCATGCGCTTTTCAGATACCGCGCGGCCACAAAGGCGTCGCCGCCGTTGTTTCCGGGGCCAGCCAGCACGAGGATTCCGCGGGCACGCGGCGGGGCGATTCCCTGCGCCAGCTCGGCAGTGGCCAGTCCGGCGCGCTCCATAAGCGGAAAGGATTGCGAGCGCGCCCAGTTCTCGATCGCATGGATGTGCGGCCTCAGGAAGACCGGCGTCGTTTTCATGGCAAGGCAGTGTAGCAACTATGATGAAGGGTCAGTGGTGGGGGAGAAGGGACGGCGGTTGGTGACTCGGGATGGGGCACCCGGTTACAGTCACTCGTCACCTGTCAGTCGACACCGTATAATTGCGCTTTAGTCACTCCCGCGGTCGTAGATGCCCGAGTTTCTCGCTCTGCGCGGCTCCAGCGCACTCTCGGATTTTCGTCTTCGCAAGCTTCTCTCCAACCTCAAACGCATCGCTCCGGCCGTCAGCGGCATATCCGCCGAGTACTGGCATTTCGTCAAGCTTTCCAGCGCCCTGCCTGCCGACTCGCGAGCCGTTCTCCAGAAGATCCTGACGTACGGCCCATCGGCCCGCAGGACCGATACCGGCGGCGCGCTGCTGGTCGTGGTCCCGCGGCTGGGAACGATCTCGCCCTGGGCCTCGAAGGCAACCGATATCGCCCGCTCCTGCGGACTGGAATCGGTGGAACGGATCGAGCGCGGAGTAGCCTGGTACATCCGCTGCAGAGGCAAAGCCGGCATGGGCACGCAGACTCGAACGGCGCTGCTCCCGCTCATCCACGACCGAATGACCGAAACCGTGCTGGAATCGATCGATGCCGCGCAAGAGCTGTTTCACCGCTATCAGCCGAAACCGCTATCCGCGGTAGACCTCATCGGCGGAGGCAGGCCGGAGCTCGAGCGCGCCAACCGCGAAATGGGGCTCGCACTGTCGGAAGACGAAATCGACTACCTCCAGGAAAACTTCGTTCGCATCGGGCGCAGCCCCACCGACGTGGAGGTGATGATGTTCGCCCAGGCGAACTCGGAACATTGTCGGCACAAGATATTCAATGCCGATTGGGTGATCGACGGCAGGCGGCAGGACCTTTCGCTGTTCGCCATGATCCGCGAGAGCCATAAGCTCAGTCCGGCGGGAACGGTGGTCGCCTACTCCGACAATGCGGCGATCATCGAAGGCGCCCGGGTCGCGCGCTTCTTGCCCGACACTTCCGGAACCTACCGTTACGCGGAGGACCTGACCCACGTGCTGATGAAGGTGGAGACGCACAACCACCCGACCGCCATCGCGCCGTTCTCCGGCGCGGCTACCGGTTCCGGCGGCGAGATCCGAGACGAAGGCGCCACCGGGCGCGGTGCCAAGCCCAAGGCCGGACTGACCGGCTTTACGGTGTCGCATCTGCGCATTCCCGGGTACGTCCAGCCGTGGGAAACCGACGACCCCGGCAGACCGACCCATATCGCTTCGCCGCTGTCGATCATGATCGAAGGGCCGGTCGGCGGTGCTTCGTTCAACAACGAGTTCGGCCGTCCCAACCTGTGCGGCTACTTCCGAACCTATGAACGGCGAGTAGGCGGCGTAGTGCGCGGCTACCACAAGCCGATAATGCTGGCGGGCGGGCTGGGAAACATCTCGGCGGCGCAGTCGCTCAAGTCCGAGATGGGCCCCGGGGCGCTGCTGGTTCACCTCGGGGGACCCGGAATGCTGATCGGCATGGGAGGAGGCGCCGCCTCCAGCATGGCCACCGGCACCAACACCGCCGATCTCGATTTCAACTCGGTACAGCGGGCGAACGCCGAAATCCAGCGACGGGCGCAGGAAGTGATCGACCGCTGCTGGGCGCTGGGCGAAGCCAACCCGATTCTGTCGATTCACGATGTCGGCGCCGGCGGGCTGTCGAATGCATTGCCGGAGCTGGTTCATGCGGCGAGCCGCGGGGCTTGGGTGGATCTGCGCGCCATTCCGTCCGAGGAGCCGGGGATGACGCCAATGCAGATCTGGAGCAACGAAGCGCAGGAGCGCTACGTGCTCGCCGTGGCGCCGGAGCGTTTCGCCGTATTCCGCGATCTGTGCGACCGCGAGCGCTGTCCGTTCGCTGTGGTTGGTCGCGCCACGGCAGACGGGAGGCTGACGGTCGAAGATCGGCTGTTCGGCAACAAGCCGGTCGAAGTGCATCTCGACGCGATTCTTGGCAAGCCGCCGAAGATGCGCCGCGAGGCCGTTCGCCTGCCCCGCAAAACAGCTCGGCTCGACCTTGGCGGCATCGACATTCACGACGCGGCTCTGCGAGTCCTGCGCCTGCCGGCAGTGGCTGACAAGACTTTTCTGATCTCCATCGGCGACCGGACGGTCGGGGGTTTGTGTTCCCGCGATCCGTTTGTGGGCCCTTGGCAGATCCCGGTAGCCGATGCGGCAGTCACGCTCATGGGATTCAAGACCCGTCGCGGCGAGGCTTTCTCCATTGGCGAGCGCACTCCGCTCGCGGTGATCGACGCGCCGGCCTCGGGGCGCATGGCGGTTGGCGAGGCGATCACCAACATCGCCGCGGCGAGAATCGGCAGGCTCGACGAGGTGAAGCTTTCGGCCAACTGGATGGCGGCCGCCGGCACGCCGGGAGACGATGCGGACCTGTATGACACCGTTCGCGCGGTGGCGCTGGACCTGTGTCCCCGGCTCGGCGTCAGCATTCCGGTGGGCAAGGATTCGATGTCGATGCGTACTGCGTGGGAGGAAGGCGGACGCCCTAACGAAGTCGTTTCACCGATTTCGCTGATCGTTTCGGCATTTGCCCCCTGCCTCGACGCGCGAGCAACCCTGACGCCACAGCTTCTCGCCGACGAGCACACCGTGCTCGTGCTGGCCGATCTGGGGGAGGGAAGATGCCGGCTGGGCGGCTCGGCGCTGGCGCAGGTGTACGGCCAGACAGGGGATACTGCGCCAGACCTAAACAGTCCGGAGAAACTGAAGGCGTTCTTCGACACGATCCAGTCACTGAACGCCCGCGGTTATCTGCTCGCCTACCACGACCGGTCCGACGGCGGGCTGTTCGCCGCCCTTTGCGAGATGATGTTTGCATCGCACGTGGGCGTGAGCGTCGAGCTCGGCACTGCGGCGGGCAGGCACGGCGTCCTGGCTGCGCTGTTCAATGAAGAGCTGGGCGCGGTACTCCAGGTGAGCCGGGCAGACCTACCGGTGGTGCGCGCGGCCTTCGATGAGGCAGGTCTCGGCGCAGAACTGCACGAGCTCGGCGGATTGAACCGCGAAGGCCGACTGGTCGTCACCGCAAGCGGCAAGACCGTACTGAACGAGGCGGGCACGTTGCTACAGCGCTCCTGGTCGGAGACCACCTACCAGATCCAGCGGATCAGGGATAATCCGCAGTGCGCGCAACAGGAGTTCGATCGCATACTCGACGCCGCCGATCCGGGATTGTCGCCTTCGCTCAATTTCGATCCGGCGGAGGACATTGCCGCACCCTATATCGCTGGCGGCGCACGGCCCAGACTGGCGATACTGCGCGAGCAGGGCGTGAACGGCCAGGTCGAAATGGCGGCCGCCTTCCAGCGCGCCGGGTTCGATGCCGTCGACGTGCACATGACCGACATCATTTGCGGGCGGGCGCAGCTCAAGCCGTTCAAAGGCCTGGTGGCCTGCGGGGGCTTCTCCTACGGTGATGTGCTGGGCGCGGGAGAAGGCTGGGCGAAGTCGATCCTGTTCAATCCGCGTGCTCGCGACCAGTTCGAGGCCTTCTTCCGTCGCGACGACAGCTTCGCTCTGGGGGTGTGCAACGGCTGCCAGATGATGTCCAATCTGCACGACATCATCCCCGGCGCGAGGCACTGGCCGCATTTCGTACGCAACAAGTCGGAACAGTTCGAGGCCCGGTTCGCGATGGTGGAAGTGACCAGGAGCCCGTCGCTGTTTTTCGTCGGGATGGAAGGCTCCCGCATCCCGATCGCCACCGCTCACGGCGAGGGCTACGCCGAGTTCCCTTCAGAGGCTGCGCTGGATCAGGCGCGGCCGCTGGTGGCGCTGCGATTCGTGGACCACTATGGCAGGCCGACCGAGCGCTATCCGTTCAATCCCAATGGTTCACCCGGAGGCATAACCGCCCTTACGACCGCGGACGGGCGATTCACCATAGTCATGCCGCATCCGGAGCGGGTCTTCCGCACGGTGCAGAACTCCTGGCACCCTGAAGAGTGGGGCGAGGACGGTCCCTGGCTGAGGATGTTCCGCAATGCCCGCCGCTGGGTCGGCTGACGCCTCAACTCCCGGCCCCGGTCCACAGGACGAAGAAGCAGCCTCTCGTCGCGGCCAGTGAGTCGCCGGCCCAGTCAGCCCGCGCCTTCAGCGGAGAGACAGGAGCCGTGTCCCGGTGCCTGTGTGATGAAAGCCGGATCTACTTCTTCTCGGCCTCGGCTGTGCTGACCGAGCCGATCTTCTCGATCTTGGCCTTGGCGCGCAGGCTGTCTATGTAATCGTCCCGTGCCTTGCCCAGCAGTCCTTGACGAATTTCGGCCTTCACCGCTTCGAACTCGGGGAAGGGAACAGGCCGCTCGTCGATCAGCTGAACCACGTGGTAGCCGAACTGGGTCTGCACGGGTTGCTTGGTGAGTTCGCCCTTCTTCAGTTGCCGGAGTGTGTCGCCGAAGGGGGGAACGAAACGTTCCGGCTCGCTCCAACCCAGTTGTCCGCCCTCTTCGCGCGATCCGGTATCGGTGGACTTCTCCTTGGCGATCGCCGCGAAATCGCCGCCGCCCTGAAGCTGCTCGATGACCGCCTTGGCCTCGGCTTCCTCCTTGAGGAGAATATGGCGCGAAAGGTACTGCTTACGGCCCGCGCTTGCGCTCTCTGACTTGACCCTGTCGTATTCCTTGCGGATTGCAGCGTCAACCGGCTCGTTGGTCTTGACGAAATCCTCGAAAAGCACCCCGAGCAGGATCTGCTGTCTCATGACATCGAGCTGCGCGACGTAAGCAGGATCCTTGTCGAGCTTGCGGCGAACGGCTTCCTGCGCAAGTACCTCCCGGGTGATCAGGATCTCACGCAAGTCTTCGCGGAATTGCGCATTGTCCTCCTGGCCCTGAGAAAGCTGGCCCCGCGCGACCAGCTCGAAACGCGATTGTGGAATCGAAACGCCGTTGACCTTGGCGATCGGTTTGGTGCTGGTCGTGGGCTCCGCAGCGAGCACATGCAGCGGCAGAGCCAGCATTGCAAGGACTACCGAGTGCGTGATTCTATTCGGATGCATTGCAGTTCCTTCGATGAGAGTTGATTCGTGAGGCCCGGGAACTCCGGTGCGTGAATCAGGGCGTTCCCGCGCCGGCGGCTTCCCGAGGGGTGTACGCCCGGATGGACAGGGCGTGGATTCTGGCCGGGATGAGGTCGGACACCGCGGCATAGATCATGCGATGGCGGGCGATCGTGCTGCGTCCCTCGAAGGCATCGGAAACGACCATGACCTCGAAATGCCCGCCACCGGACTCCCTTGCCCCGGCATGGCCGGCGTGAGTCGCGCTATCGTCGTGGATCTCGACGGTTTCAGGCTTAAGCGCCGACAGGCGCTCGCGGATCAACCGGTCGATACTCAACGCTCGTCTTCCTGCTCGATGTAGCGCGACAGCACCAATGCCTGCCCGAGCGCGAAGACCAGCAGCAGTCCGATCCCGCCGAACAACTTGAAATTCACCCAGATCTCCGTGGGAAAGGTGTAGGCGACATACAGGTTGAGCCCGCCCATCGCGATGAAGAAACCGATCCAGCTCAGGTTCACCTTCTTCCACACCGGATCGGGCAAGGTCATCTGCTTTCCCATCATGGCGCGAATGAGATTCTTCCGGAACAGCAGCTCGGAGAACAGAAGCACGCTGGCAAATATCCAGTATAGCACCGTGGGTTTCCACTTTATGAAGGCTTCGTCCCGAAGCACCAGCGTAGCCCCACCGAAGGCCACGATGATCGCCAGGCTGATCCAGAGCATGTTGTCGACCTTGCGGTGGCGGGCCCATGACCATCCGACCTGGGCGAAAGTAGCTCCGATCGCAACCGCTGTCGCAACGTAGATCCCGTAGATCTTGAAGGCGATGAAGAAGAGGATGACAGGAAAGATGTCGAACAAGAACTTCATTTCTGGGTACCGGCGGCGAGCGGCGAATTATGCAGGGACTCCGCGCGGACGTCCAACGGCCACGGTAAGATTCGCCCATCTCACGTCCCAGGGAGGAGAAGATGGCGCAGGTCAAGCTGATGAACTACGCTCAAGCCGGGCCCGGGGTCCGGGCCGTGTTCGACGATATCATGGCGACCCGGGGCAGCGACTACATCAACAATATCTGGCGTGCGCTCGCGGTGCACCCGCCGCTTCTCGAGCGCTTCTGGCAGCTGATGAAAGAGGTGATGGTCGAGCCTTCGCGACTCGATCCGCTGACCAAGGAGATGATCTACCTCGCGGTGAGCATCACCAACAGTTGCGAGTATTGCATCAATTCTCACATCGCCGCGGCGCGCAAGAAGGGAATGGACGACACAATGCTCGCCGAACTGAACGAAATCGTGGCACTGGCCAACGCCGGCAACCGCTTGACTACCGGCTTGCAGGTCGAGGTCGACGACGTTTTTCTGCCGAAGACGAGGAAGGACGCCTGGAGAGTTCCTGCCCGGGCTTCCGGGTCCGCGCAGCGAAAGCGCAAGCCCCGTCAGCGCCGATGATCCGCTACGCACATGGACTTCGAATCCGTAGTCAGGAGCCGATACAGCTGTCGCCGCTTTCTCGACGCGCCGCTGCCGCGGAAGACGGTCGAGCATATCCTGGAACTCGCGCAACAGGCTCCGTCCTGGTGTAACTGCCAGCCCTGGCATGTGCTGCTGGTGGAAGGGCGCGCTCTGGTGCGGCTGCGGGATACGCTCTACTCGCACGCAGCCGCAGGTCATCTGCCGCAACCGGACTTCGCCTTCCCGCGCAGCTACGAGGGGATCTACCGCGAGCGCCGCAAAGTGTGCGGGATCCAGCTCTACCGGTCGCTGGGGATCGGAAGGGAGGACAAGGCCGCGGCACGGCTGCAGTCTCTGGAGAACTTCCGATTCTTCGGTGCGCCCCATCTGGCCTTGGTCACCACCGAGGAAGATCTCGGTGTGTATGGAGCGATCGATTGCGGGCTCTACGTCGGCAACTTCCTTCTGGCGGCGAAGAACCTTGGCGCCGATGCCATAGCCCAGGCGGCCCTGGCGTCCTATCCGGACCTGGTACGGCGGGAATTCCAGCTGCCGCAGACGCGCAAACTGGTGTGCGGAATCTCGTTTGGCCAAGCAGACGAGTCGAATCCGGTCCATGGCTATCGCACTGAACGCGCCCCGGTCTCCGATTCCGTAACCTGGGTCGAAGGGACAGGATGAAGGGGGAGATGTGGAGAAGCCGCTTGGATTCGGATTGAACGGGAAAGTGGTTCTGGTGACCGGTGCGGGACGCGGAATCGGTCGGGCGATCGCGCTTGCCTGTGCGCATGCAGGAGCGGACGTCGGGCTGGGCAGCCGGCACGCAGAGGAGTGCGAGCAGGTCGCGGCGTCGTGTCGAGAAGAGGGCATTCGAGCCAAGGCGTGGACCCTGGACGTCTCCCGGGTCTCGAGCATCTCGGCGTTCGTCGACTCGGCGCTGAACGAATTCGGCCGGATCGACGTGCTGGTCAACAACGTAGGGCTCACGATCGTCAAGGCTGCAACTGAGCTCAGCGAGCGTGAATTCGACGAGGTGTCGGCGGTGAACTTCAAGGCACCCTTCTTCGCCTCGGCCATGGTCGCCAGGAGCATGGTCGAACGCGGCATCAAGGGCGCGATCGTCAACATCAGCTCGCAGGTCGGCCACGTTGGCGGGCCGCTGCGCGCCGCGTACGCGGGCGCCAAGGGCGGGTTGAATTCGCTGACGCGCTCGCTGGCGGCCGAATGGGCGCCGCACGGAATCCGGGTGACCGGCGTGTCCCCGACCTTCACCCGGACCGAAATGCTGGAACGCGCGGCCCTGAACCCGGAATTCAGGAAGAACTTCGAGAAGATCCCGCTCGGCAGGCCTGCCGAAGCCGAGGAGGTCGCGGCTGCGGTCGTCTACCTGGCGAGCGAGGCAGGGCGTTTCGTCACCGGCCACACCTTGCTGGTCGACGGCGGGTTCACGATTGTCTAACCCGTCAGCCGGCGAGCGCGGGTGTCACGCGGCTAGGAGCTCGCGAAGCACATAGGGCAGTATGCCGCCGTGCTTGAAGTAATCGACTTCGATCGCAGTGTCGATGCGCGAGAGCAGCCTGATCTCCCGGCTTGAACCGTCCTTGCTCTTGACGGTCAGCGTAATGTCCTGCTGAGGCTTCAGATCGTCCGGTACCACGATGTCGAACGTCTCGTCGCCTTTGATTCCCAGAGAATCGACCGAATCGCCGCCCTTGAACTGCAGGGGCAGAACGCCCATTCCCACCAGGTTGGAGCGGTGGATGCGCTCGAAGCTCTTTACGACAACCGCCCTGACGCCGAGCAGCTGTGTGCCCTTCGCCGCCCAGTCGCGGGATGAGCCAGTGCCATACTCCTCGCCTCCAAACACGACCGTTGGCGTCTCCTGGCTGATGTACTTCATGGCAGCATCGTAGATCGGCATCTTCTCGCCGCCGGGCTGGAACAGCGTCCAGCCGCCTTCCACCCGGGTGCCGTCCGGTTTCGGCGGGACCATCAGGTTCTTGATCCGGACGTTGGCAAAAGTGCCGCGCATCATCACTTCGTGGTTGCCGCGTCTCGCGCCGTAGCTGTTGAAGTCCGCCGTCGATACGCCGTTCTCGATCAAGTATTTCCCCGCCGGAGAAGTTTCCGCAATCGATCCGGCTGGAGATATGTGGTCGGTGGTCACCGAATCGCCGAAGATGCCCAGCGCCCTTGCGCCGCGCACGCTGCTGGTGGCGCCCGGGCGCATGGCAAAGCCCTGGAAGAAAGGCGGTTCCGCTATGTACGTCGACTCGGGCCAGTTGTAGACCTGGCCCGACACCGAGGCCACCTTTGCCCACAGCGGATTGGCATCGGCCAGATCCTTGTAGAGCCTGCGGAAAGTACTGGCGTCGGTCGCGTGCCGCAGCGCATTCGCCACCTCCTGCAAGTTCGGCCAGATGTCCCCGATATACACCGGCTTGCCGTCCTTTCCCTTGCCCAGGGGTTCGTTCATGAGGTCCTTCAACACCGTGCCGGCAATCGCGTAAGCGACAACCAGCGGCGGGCTGGCAAGAAAATTAGCCTTGATGTTGGCGTGGATTCGAGCTTCGAAGTTGCGATTGCCCGAGAGTACCGCGGCGGAGACGAGATCGTTCTTTACGATCACCTCCTCGAGCGCGGGGTCGAGCGGGCCGGCGTTGCCGATGCACGTGGTGCAGCCGTAGGCGGAGACATAGAATCCGAGCTTTTCCAGGTAGGGCAGCAGCCCCGCCTTGCTGAGGTACTCGCTCACCACGCGCGACCCCGGCGCGAGCGAAGTCTTGATGTGCCTGCGAACACTGAGCCCCTTCTCGACTGCTTTTTTCGCCAGGATGCCCGCCGCGATCAGCACGCTGGGATTCGAAGTGTTGGTGCAAGAGGTGATCGCCGCGATCAAGACGTCGCCGTGACCTATTTCGACCTTGCCGCGCGGCGAGTCCGGGCCTGCGTTCGCCGCGCTCGGGGCCGGGCGGTTGTTGACCATTTCCACGACGTTGGGAGCGGCGCCGTTGTTCAAGGAGTCGGGTGACACCGTTCCCCCGCCTTTTCTCGGCCGTTCTGCATCGAGGATCGTTGTGAATCGCTTCCCCAGATCGCCCGGCGGCTTGTTGTAGCCGTTCTCGACGGCGGGCCTGGAGAACAGCTCGCTGAAGCGCGACTTCACCTTGCTGAGCGCGATGCGGTCCTGCGGGCGCTTCGGGCCGGCGAGCGAAGGCTCGACCGCAGACAGGTCGAGTTCCAGCGCCTGGCTGTAATCGATGCTTCCCTCGCGGGGCATGCCGAACATCTCCTGCGCCTTGAAGTAGGCCTCGAGCGCGGCGACCTCCTGGTCGCTTCGGCCGGTATAGCGCAGGTACTCGATGGTCTTCGAGTCCACCGGGAAGAACCCCATCGTCGCGCCATACTCCGGCGCCATGTTGGCGATGGTGGCCCGGTCCGGCAGGGACAGGCTGGCGGCGCCCTCGCCGAAGAACTCGACGAACTTTCCGACCACTTTGGCCTTGCGCAGCATTTCGGTGATGGTCAGCACCAGGTCGGTCGCGGTCACGCCCCAGCGCAGCCGGCCTTTCAGCTGCACGCCGACGACGTCCGGCGTGAGGAAATAGACCGGCTGACCGAGCATCCCCGCCTCGGCCTCGATGCCTCCCACGCCCCAGCCGACCACGCCGATGCCGTTGATCATGGTGGTATGCGAGTCGGTCCCCACCAGTGAGTCGGGGTAGTACACGCCGTCCCGGACGTGCACGCCGCGCGCCAGGTACTCGAGATTGACCTGATGCACGATTCCGATGCCGGGCGGCACCACTTTGAACGTGTCGAAGGCTTGCATGCCCCATTTCATGAACTGGTAGCGCTCCCTGTTGCGCTGGAACTCCAGCTTCATGTTCAGGTCGAGCGCATTGATCGAGCCGTAGTGATCGATCTGAACCGAATGGTCCACCACCAGGTCGACCGGCACCAGCGGCTCGATCACCTTCGGGTTCTTGCCCATTCTGCCCGCCACGCCGCGCATCGCCGCAAGGTCCGCGAGCAGCGGAACGCCGGTGAAGTCCTGGAGCAGGATGCGCGCCACCACGAACGGGATTTCTTCGGTCCGGGTCGCTTTGGGCCGCCACCGGGCGAGCTGGACGACGTGATCCTCGGTGATCTTCTTGCCGTCGCAATTTCGCAGCACCGATTCGAGCACGATGCGTATCGAGACCGGCAGCCTCGAAATCGATCCAACACCCGCCTTCTCCAATGCGGGCAGCGAGTACAAGAGGCCTTTCTTTCCAGCCGGCAGGGCCATTTCCTGCAGGGTCTTGTGGAGGTTATGCGGCATACGGTTCACCTTGGATTTGATCTGTCCGATCTGGATGCGCAGGGCCCGGCACAGCCCATTGCCAGCAGGAAACTCTTCGCGGCCTTACTGCCCGCATGGGCCGAGAAGCCGGCCTTCGATGCGCGACTTGACTTCCCGCCGGCCGTAAAGCGGCGGCGAGTACTTCGCTTCGAGATCTCCCGCGTAGCTCGCCGCGAGGTCGCCTTTGAACTCGCCGCGGCTTGTCACCGTCGAGTTACCGAGTTTGCACACGGACTCGATCAGGAATCCGCCGGCAACGGGGATCACACGCGCCTCTGAGCAATCCTTCTGCGGCAAGCCGCCGCCTGCGGTCAGTGCCAAGTCGTCGGTTGCGCCGTCGATGCAGTACTGGCCAGGGCTCGGGGTGGGCTGACCGCTGACCGTGACCGCGATCTGCCACAAGCCCGAGGCCCGGCGAGGGACCTCCTGTGCGGGGGCGGCCCGGGCGACGAGTGCCGAAGCAATGACGACTGTCACGAAACCTGTGCGCAGTAACTCCATGGAAGTCCTCAGATGACGAACATGTCCACGAACTCGTTTACCGGGGTGGCGGCAAGCCTGTTCCCGTCCATGCACAGATCGAGGATGGCCTGCTGCTGCTTGGCGGGAAAGCGACGCGCAAGGTTGGTCTTGAACTTTGCCACCAGCACCGGCATGCCTTCCTTGCGACGGCGTTTGTGTCCGATCGGGTACTCGACCACGATCTCCTTGAGCTTGCTGCCGTCTTCGAACTCGACGGTGAGCGCATTGGCGATCGAGCGCTTGTCCGGGTCGTGATAATCCTCGCTGAACTGCTTGTCCTCGAAGCAGAAGATCCTGTCTCGCAGCGCATCTATGCGCGGGTCGGCAGCTACAGAATCCTCGTAGTCCGCAGCGGTTAGCCGCCCGAAGATGATCGGAACGGCGACCATGTACTGGATGCAATGGTCGCGGTCTGCCGGGTTGTTCAGAGGCCCTTTCTTGTCGATGATCCGGATGCAGGCTTCATGGGTGCGAATGGCGATCTTGCCGATGTCTTCCGGCCGCTTGCCGAGACGGCGCAGTTCGTCGTGGATCTGCATCGCCGCCTCCACCGCGGTCTGTGAGTGGAACTCCGCAGGAAAGGAGATCTTGAAGAGCACGTTTTCCATCACGTAGCTGCCGTAAGGGCGCTGAAAGCGGAATTCCTTGCCCTTGAACAGCACGTCATAGAAGCCCCAGGTCTTCGCACTGAGAACCGACGGGTAGCCCATTTCGCCGGTTCGGGAAATCAGCGCGAGCCGCACCGCCCGGCTGGTGGCATCCCCGGCCGCCCAGCTCTTGCGCGAGCCGGTATTGGGGGCGTGTCGGTAGGTGCGCAGCGCCTGGCCGTCGACCATGGCCTGTGAAACGGCGTTGACGATCTCTTCCTTCGAAAGTCCCAGCATGCCCGCGACCACCGCGGTCGAGGCGAGCTTTACCAGGATGACGTGATCCAGGCCGACCTTATTGAAGCTGTTCTCCAGCGCCATGATCCCCTGGATCTCGTGGGCCTTGATCATCGCGGTAAGCACGTCCTGAATCACCAGCGGTTCCTTTCCCGCGGCTACCGCGTTGCGCGACATCCAGTCGGCGCTGGCGAGGACGCCGCCAAGATTGTCGGAGGGATGCCCCCACTCGGCGGCGAGCCAGGTGTCGTTGAAATCCAGCCAGCGGACCATGGTACCGATATTGAACGCGGCCTGCACCGGGTCGAGCTGGAACTGGGTGCCGGGCACCTTGGCGCCGTTGGGAACTACGGTGCCGGGAACGACCGGCCCCAGCAGCTTGGCGCAGGCAGGGTACTCAAGCGCCTCCAGGCCGCAACCGAGCGTATCCATCAGGCAATAACGCGCCGTGTCGTACGCCTCTTTGCTGTTGATCCTGTAGTTCATGACGTAGTCCGCGATATCGACCAGCACCTGGTCGGGTTGCGGACGAACGTTGGAGATGTGTGCAGACATTCAGAAGTCTTCCTCAGCTACGGACGCCAAAGATCACGCGAAGAATCGGCTGCCGGGAACGTTATCCACGCAAGGCCGAACCCTTTTCGGTTTCTCCGCCGTCTCTCGTTGACGTTCCTGTTCTCTGAGGTCCTTCAGGCTTTGGCGATTCACGGTCATTTTCTCTTCTCGATCGGCATCCATTTCAGGTTCTCGGGCCCGGTGTAGTTTGCGCCTGGGCGGATGATCTTGCCGTCGATGCGCTGCTCGATGACGTGAGCCGACCACCCGGAGGTGCGGCTGATGACGAAAAAGGGCGTGAACATCGCCGTGGGCACGCCCATCATGTGATAGCTGACCGCCGAGAACCAGTCGAGATTAGAGAACATCTTCTTCTCCTTCCACATTACGGCTTCGATGCGCTCGGCGATGTCGAACAGGTTCATGTCACCGCCTTCCTCGCACAGCCGGCGGGCGACCGCCTTGATGACCTTGTTGCGCGGATCGCCAGTGGTGTAGACGGGGTGGCCGAAGCCGATGATGATCTCCTTGCCGGCGATGCGCCGCCTGATATCCTGCTCTGCCTCGTCCGGGGTGTGGTAACGCTTCTGGATCTCGAAGGCCACCTCGTTGGCGCCGCCGTGCTTCCGGCCGCGCAGCGCGCCGATCGCCCCGGTGATGCAGGAATAGAAGTCCGAGAGGGTGCCGGCGATGACTCGGGCGGCGAAGGTCGAGGCGTTGAATTCGTGCTCGGCGTACAGGATGAGCGAGGTGTGCATGGCCCGCTCCCAGCTGGGCGGCGGGGGCCTGCCGTGCAGCAGGTGCAGCAGGTGAGCGCCGATCGAGTCGTCGTCGGTTTCGGTGTCGATACGGCGGCCGTTGTGGCTCCAGTGGTACCAGTACATCAGCATCGATCCGAAGCAGGCCATGAGCCGGTCGGCGATATCGCGCGCGCCCATGACATCGTGGTCGTCCTTTTCGGGAAGCGCGGTCCCGAGCGCCGAACAGGCGCTGCGCATCACGTCCATCGGGTGAACAGACGCCGGGATCCACTCGAGTGCGGCCTTGACGGTGGCGGGAATTCCTCGCAAAGCCTTCAGCTTCTTCTTGTAGCCCGCGAGCTCCGGTCGGGTCGGCAGTTTCTCGTGGACCAGGAGATAGGCGATTTCCTCGAATTCGGCTTGCCCGGCGAAATCCAGTATGTCGTACCCGCGATAATGCAGGTCGTTGCCACTGCGGCCCACGGTGCACAGGGCGGTGTTGCCCGCGATCACGCCTGACAGCGCCACGGACTTCTTGGGTTTCGGGCCCGCTGCGGCGGCTTCTTCGCTCATCTGGTTCCTCCTCTGGTCACGCTAGCCCGCGACGGGCTACTTCTGCCTGGCGAAAAGCTCGTCGAGCTTGCTCTCGAAGCTGTGGTAGTCCAGGTACTGGTACAGCTCGTCCCGGGTCTGCATCGTGTCCACCACGCTCTTCTGCGAGCCTTCCCGGCGGACCGTTTCGTAGACCTTCAGTGCCGCCCGGTTCATGGCGCGGAAGGCGGACAGCGGGTAGAGCGCGATGGCGACTCCGGCGGAGCGCAGTTCATCCACGGTGAAGAGCGGAGTTTTCCCGAATTCCGTGATGTTGGCCAGGATCGGCAGCTTGACCGCGTCCGCGAATTTGCGATACATCGCCAGCTCGGTGATCGCTTCGGGAAAGATCATGTCGGCACCGGCCGCAGCGTACTTCATCGCTCGCTCGAGCGCGCGGTCCAACCCCTCGTTGGCCAGTGCGTCCGTGCGGGCCATCACCACGAAGGAAGAATCGGTGCGGGCGTCGACCGCCGCCCTGATCCGGTCGCACATTTCCTCGGTCGAAACTATTTCCTTGCCGGGGCGATGGCCGCAGCGCTTGGCCCCTACCTGGTCCTCGATGTGCATCGCAGCCGCACCGAACTTGATCAGTGACTTCACCGTGCGCGCCACGTTAAAGGCGCTGGCTCCGAAGCCGGTGTCGACGTCGACCAGAAGCGGCAGCGAGCAGACGTCGGTAATGCGCCGCACGTCGACCAGCACGTCGTCGAGCGTCGAGATACCCAGATCGGGAATCCCCAGCGAACCAGCGGCGACCCCGCCGCCCGAAAGGTAGATCGCCTTGTAACCTACCTGCTGGGCCAGCCGGGCGTGATAGGCGTTGATCGCCCCGATCACCTGCAGCGGCTTTTCTGCCGATAGTGCATCTCGGAATTTCTTCCCTGGGGCTGCTGAGTCTGTCATGAAGGATTCCATTCAGGCGCTTGCCGCGGCAGCCGCGACGCACGCAGCAACAAACACGCCGGATCGTCACAACACGCGGCCGGCACGGATCGCAGCACTGGGGCCTCGCCGATGAATCTCTCGCTGCCTGCGCCGGGCTCGCTTGCCGCGGGGGAGGGAAGGGGCCGGGAGATCACTTGGTCGAGAAGAATCGTCCGCCGCGCGCGTCGGCGGTCAGCCCAGCAGGTGACTGATTGCTTCGCGCTCTTCTTCCAGTTCCTTGAGCGTTGCGTTCATCTTCTGCCGGCTGAAGGCGTCGATTTCCAGTCCCTTCACGATCTGGTACTTGCCGGACGAAGAGGTCACGGGATAGCCATAGATGATGCCTTCCGGGATCTGGTAAGACCCTTCCGAGGGCACGCCCATGGTGATCCATTTGCCGTCGCTGCCGAGCAGCCAGTCGCGCACATGATTGATCGCAGCGTTGGCCGCGGAGGCAGCCGAGGACAAGCCCCTCGCTTCGATGATCGCCGCACCGCGCTTTGCCACGGTGGGAATGAAAGTCTCCCGATACCACTTATCGTCGTTGACCACTCTGGGCGCCGGCTGGCCTGCGATGGTGCAGAAGCGGTAGTCCGGATACATGGTGGGGGAGTGATTGCCCCAGACGATCATCTTGTCGATCGACTCGACCGGCTTCCCGGCCTTCGCCGCCAATTGCGACAAGGCCCGGTTATGGTCCAGCCGCAGCATGGCGGTGAAATTCTCGCGCGGCAGCTCGGGCGCGCAGCTCATGGCGATATGGGCATTGGTATTGGCCGGGTTGCCGACCACCAGAACCTTCACGTCGCGCTTCGCGACCTCGTTCAGTGCCCTTCCCTGGGCGGTAAAGATCGCGCCGTTGGCCTCCAGCAGGTCACTGCGTTCCATTCCTTTCGAGCGGGGGCGTGCGCCAACCAGCAGTGCTACATCACAGTCCCTGAACGCCACTTTCGGGTCGTCGCTGACCACAATGCCCTCAAGCAGCGGAAAGGCGCAGTCTTCGAGCTCCATGGCAACGCCTTTCAGCGCCTGCAGTGCTGGCGTTATCTCCAGGAGCTGAAGTATTACAGGCTGTTCCTTGCCCAACATTTCCCCGGAAGCGATCCGGAACAGCAAGCTGTAGCCGATCTGGCCGGCCGCACCGGTAACGGCTACCCGAACTGGGGACTTCATGGGCAAGGGCTCTCTCTTAAGGTTATAGATCGAGTAACAATCCTAATACTTTGAAACTAAGACTCATAATGGTGTCGGCCCGGCGCCACGCAACTGTAAGCAGCGGATTTTACGAGCGAAAGCTTAGCGTCGCTAAGGTGTAGCGTCAACGAACACTCATATCTTATATATGACATAGGTTTAAATAGACTTCGGTCGACCCTTGGGCTTAGAATTTCTCGGCGCCATGAAGTCAGCTTCCCCAGGTGGTCCTTCGTACCTGCCGCTCTATCGGCAGATCAAGCACTTGATCACCGAATCCCTGGTCTCCGGCGAATGGGGTCCGGGCGACCCGATTCCCAGCGAGATCGAACTGGCGCAGCGCTACAGCGTGAGCCAAGGCACGGTGCGCAAGGCGGTCAGCGAACTGGCCGAGCAGAACCTGCTGGTGCGCCACCAGGGCAAGGGAACCTTCGTAGCTTCTCACTCCGAGGAGCGCAAGAACTTTCCGTTCCTGAGGATAACCCCGGACCGCGGTTCGCTGGAGACAGTATCTGCCTCGCTGATCGACTTCTGGCGCATCAAGCTTGACCCAGATTCCGCGCGCAGGCTATCCGCTTCCGAAGCAGCAAGCGCCTATCTTGTTCGCCGGCTGCTTTCCCCTGCCGGCAGGAGCGTGGTGTACGAGGAAATCAGGCTCCCAGCTGCCATTTTCGAAGGTCTCACGGCCGAGACCGTGGATCTGCACCATTGCATGCTGTACAGCATGTACGAGTCGGCTTTTCACGTCCGGATACTGAAGGTGGACGAGCGGATCAAGGCGGTCGCCGCGGAAGGCGAGATCGCAGCAAGGCTCGGGGTTGGCGAGGCTTCTCCGGTGCTTTTGATCGATCGCGTTGCCTACACCTACGGCGACATGCCGGTGGAACTGCGCCGCAGCTACTGCAATACCCGGGAGCATCACTACCGCAACCGGATCGTGTAACTTCCGCGCTCAGCCCTTCACCTCAAATCGACCTGAATGTCCCTCCGCCAGCCTCCAAAGTACCTCGACCTCTTTCGAATCCGGCTTCCGCTGCCGGGCCTGGTTTCGATTCTGCATCGGATCAGCGGTGCGGCGATGTTTCTTTTCGCCTGGGCGCTGTTGTGGGCATTGCACACGGCTTTGCAGTCGGCCGACAGTTTTGATCGAGTCAGAGCTCTGGCGGATCATTGGCTTGCGAAGCTCTTCCTGATCGCGATGGTCTGGGCCTTCCTGCACCATTTGCTTGCCGGGGTGCGCTTTCTGCTGATCGACGTGCATGTCGGGGTTGGTCTCGCGGCCGCCAGGGCGCTGAGCTGGGCGGTGCTCGCCACGAGCCTCGTCCTCACCGTGGCCCTGGGGGTCCGGCTATGGTGATGCGAACCGTGGTCGGGGCCCACTATGGGATCAAGGACTGGCTGGTGCAGCGAGTCACCGCGGTTGTGATGGCGGTCTATTCGGTGCTGATCGCGGTGGTGGTGATCGCCTGCGCCCCGGCCGGATACGAGGACTGGCGCGCGCTGTTCGCCTCGCAATGGCTGCGGCTGGCGACCTTTGTATTCTTCCTCAGCCTTTTCTGGCATGCCTGGATCGGCGTTCGCGACATTCTGATGGACTACGTCAGACCTACCGCCATACGGCTGTCGCTTCAGGCGCTCGTGGTCGTCGTCCTTGTCGGTTATGCCGGCTGGGCAATCCAGATCTTGTGGAGCCTGTGATGATTCCACCGGTAAAGAAATTCGACGCAGTCATCGTCGGCGCCGGCGGAGCAGGGATGCGCGCCTCACTGCAGCTGGCAGAGGCCGGGTTCAAGGTTGCGGTCCTGACGAAGGTTTTCCCGACCCGATCACATACGGTCGCCGCCCAGGGCGGAATCGGTGCAGCGCTGGGCAACATGGGCGAGGACAGCTGGCTGTGGCACATGTACGACACTATTAAGGGCTCGGACTACCTGGGCGATCAGGACGCGATCGAGTTCATGTGCCGCGAGGCGCCCAAGGTGGTGATCGAGCTGGAGCACTTCGGCATGCCGTTCGACCGCAACGACGACGGCACGGTCTATCAGAGGCCATTCGGCGGTCACTCGCAAAACTTCGGCGAACGCCCGGTCCAGCGCAGCTGCTGTGCGGCAGATCGCACCGGGCACGCGATGCTGCACACCCTGTATCAGCGAAACGTGCGGGCAAAGACCATGTTCCTGGTCGAGTGGATGGCGCTCGACTTGATCCGCGACGCCTCCGGCCAGGTGCTGGGTGTGACGGCGATGGAGATAGAGACAGGCGATGTCTACGTCCTGCAGGCGCGCGCAGTTCTGTTTGCCACCGGCGGGGCGGGCCGCATATACGCCTCCAGCACCAATGCCTTCATCAACACCGGCGACGGGCTGGGCATCGCGGCGCGGGCAGGCATTCCTCTTGAGGACATGGAGTTCTGGCAATTTCATCCGACCGGCGTCGCTGGCGCCGGGGTGTTGATCACCGAAGGCGTCCGCGGCGAGGGCGGATACCTCCTGAACAAGAATGGCGAGCGCTTCATGGAGCGCTATGCGCCCAACATGAAGGATCTTGCCTCGCGCGACGTCGTCTCGCGGGCGATGGCCACGGAAATCAAGGAAGGGCGCGGCTGCGGCCCGGAGGCCGATCACGTCTTGCTCAAGCTCGACCATCTTGGCGTGGACGTCATCGAGAAGCGGCTGCCAGGAATTCGCGAAATCGCCAAGAAGTTCGCCAGCGTCGATCCGGTCAGGGAGCCGATCCCGGTCGTGCCGACCTGTCACTACATGATGGGCGGCATCCCCACCAATTACCGCGGCGAAGTGGTGGTGCCAGCGGACGGCAGTCCGGAGAGTGTCGTTCCCGGTCTTTATGCCGCCGGTGAATGTGCCTGCGCTTCGGTCCATGGCGCCAACCGTCTCGGGACCAACTCGTTGACCGACCTGCTGGTGTTCGGGAAATCCTCCGGCGACTCGATGATTCGCTTCCTGAAGGAAAACCCCGGACACGGAAACATGCCGAAAGAGGCGCCGGATGCAACTCTGTCGCGCCTGGCCAGGCTTGACGGCCAGAAGAGCGGAGAAAGCGTGCATGAGGTCGGGGTCGAGCTGCGCAGGACGATGCAGGCGCACTGCGGAGTGTTCCGATTCCCGGACCTGCTGTCTGAAGGCGTGCGCAAGATCAGGGAAGTGGAGCAGCGCTCCAGGCGCACTGCCATCAAGGACAGGAGCAAGGTGTTCAACACCGCCCGAGTCGAGGCGCTGGAACTGGACAATCTGGTCGAAGTGGCCGTAGCTTCGCTGGTTTCGGCGGACGCACGAAGGGAGAGCCGCGGCGCCCACGACCGCGCCGACTATCCGAAGCGCGACGACGCGAATTGGCTCAAGCACACCTTATGGTTCAAGGACAACAGCCGCCTCGCCTACAAGCCGGTGCACCTCGAGCCGCTTTCGGCGCAGACCTTCGAACCGAAGGTGCGCACGTACTGATCGGCGAGGCCGGGCGAGAAAGTTACCTAGACGATGTTGCGACTGCTTCCAGAGGCGAAACGATGAAATTCAGGATCTACCGCTACGATCCCGACAAGGATGCCAGGCCCTACATGCAGGATTACGATGTGGAGCTCCAGCCGACGGACCGCATGCTTCTCGATGCGCTGATCCGGATAAAGGCGACGGACGACACGTTGAGCCTGCGTCGCTCCTGCCGGGAGGGGGTCTGCGGCTCGGATGCGATGAACATCAACGGCAAGAACGGGCTGGCCTGCGTGACACCGACCGCCGGCTTGAAGCAACCTGTCGAGCTGCGCCCGCTGCCCGGGCTGCCGGTCATACGCGACCTGATCGTGGATATGTCGCAGTTTTTCAAGCAGTACCACTCGGTCAGGCCCTATCTGGTCAATGAAGACCCTGCCCCGGAAAGAGAACGGCCGCAGTCGCCCGCGGAACGCGCCGAGCTGGATGGCCTGTACGAGTGCATCCTCTGTGCGTGCTGCTCGACCGCCTGTCCGTCCTTCTGGTGGAATCCCGACAAGTTCGTCGGCCCTGCCGGCCTGCTTCAGGCCTACCGTTTCCTTGCCGATAGCAGAGACCAGGCCGCGGGGGCACGACTGGATAACCTGGAGGACCCGTATCGACTGTTCCGCTGTCACTCGATCATGAATTGCGTGGACGTGTGCCCGAAGGGCCTGAATCCGACGATGGCGATCGGCAAGATCAGGGAAATGCTGGTCAGACGCGCAGTCTGATGTCGATGGCCGAGCATGACCGGCTCCGCTGGCGATGCAGACGGGGGATGCTCGAGCTCGATCTTGTGCTCGAGCGCTTCCTGGACACCGGCCTTGAGCGACTTACGCAGCGCCAACGGCAGTCGCTGGAGCGCCTTCTGGAACTTCCGGACAACGACCTCTGGGACATGGTGATCGGAAAACGCCAGGCGCCTGATGCAGGCAGTGCCGAAGTGCTCGAGTACCTGCGCTAGGCAGGCATGCAGCGCCTCGCACGGGTGTGCCAGTGGCTGAAGAATCGGTAGACTCCGGATGTGCCACTAGAACGCCGACAAGTGATCGAATGAAGAAACCTCAAAGCGCAACCATATCCTTCAACGACGGTTCCCCTCCGCTGGAGCTTCCGGTGCTCTCCGGCACGGTCGGACCGGATGTAGTCGACATCCGGACGCTTCTGTCCAAGACCGGCAAGTTCACCTACGACCCGGGCTTCCTGTCGACGGCCAGCTGTCGCTCTTCGATTACCTACATCGACGGAGACGAGGGCGTACTGCTGTATCGCGGCTACCCGATCGAGCAGCTTGCGCGGCACTGCGACTTTCTGGAGGTGTGCTACCTGTTGGTCAGGGGTGAACTGCCCAATCAGCGGGAAAGGGAGGAGTTTGTCACCACTGTCACGCGCCACACTATGGTGCATGACCAGTTGAACAACTTTTTCCGCGGCTTTCGGCGGGACGCTCATCCCATGGCAGTGATGGTCGGGACAGTGGGCGCGCTCTCGGCCTTCTATCATGATTCTCTCGATCTCAATAACCCCGCGCATCGGGAGATCTCGGCCTTCAGGCTGATCGCCAAGATGCCGACCATCACCGCGATGGCGTACAAGTACTCGATCGGCCAGCCATTCATCTATCCATTGAACTCGCTTTCCTACACGGCGAACTTCATGCGAATGATGTTCGCGGTGCCGGCCGAGGAGTACAAGGTCAACCAGGTTCTGGTGCGCGCGTTGGACCGGATCTTCATTCTGCATGCCGATCACGAGCAGAACGCCTCGACCTCGACTGTGCGGCTTGCCGGTTCCAGCGGAGCCAATCCGTTCGCCTGCATTGCCGCCGGCATAGCCTGCCTATGGGGTCCCGCGCACGGCGGAGCCAATGAAGCGGCGCTGCAGATGCTCGAGGAGATAGGCGACGTCTCCAAGATCGGCGAGTTCATCAAGAGAGCGAAGGACAAGAACTCGGGCGTCAAGCTGATGGGATTCGGCCACCGGGTCTACAAGAACTACGATCCGCGCGCCAAGCTGATGCGCGAAACCTGCCACGAGGTTCTCGGGGAGCTGGGTTTGCAGAATGACCGCCTGTTCAAGCTGGCAATGGCACTGGAGAAGATCGCGCTGGAGGACGACTATTTCGTCAGCCGGAAGCTCTATCCCAACGTGGACTTCTACTCGGGGATCGTCCAGCGCGCCCTCGGCCTTCCGATATCGATGTTCACATGCATCTTTGCGCTGGCGCGTACAGTCGGTTGGATCGCCCAGTGGAACGAGATGATCGCCGACCCCGATCAGAAGATCGGTCGGCCGCGGCAGCTCTACACAGGTGAAGCGAAACGCGATGTCGTCCCGATCGACAAACGCTGAAAGGTGCAGGTTCGCAGGTTTCGAGCGGCGCGCCGTTCACGGAGGTAAGCGACGATGATGAAGGAATACCTGCGTAGTTCGTATCTGTTCGGCGCCAATGCCCCGTTCATCGAGGGCCTCTATGAGGCGTATCTCGACAATCCCGAGGCGGTTGCGCCTGAGTGGCGACGCTACTTCGACCAGATGCAGCAGTTGCCGGGCGCGCGCGATGTGGCTCACGCTCCTGTGATCGAATCCTTCATCAAGCTTGCAAGAAACCGGCCGTCGCTCGCCGCGCCGGCGGCCGTTGCCGCATCGATCGAAAAGAAGCAGGTCTCGGTGCTGCAACTCATCAACGCTTACCGGTTTCTTGGCGTGCGCCACGCCAGCGTGGATCCGCTGAAGCGCTTCGACAAGCCGAGTGTTCCGGAACTCGACCCGGTTTTCTACGGCCTGTCTGACGCCGACATGGACGTGCAGTTCAATACCGGCTCGCTGGTCGGTCCCGACCAGATGCCGTTGAGAGAGATCCTGAAGGCGGTTCGCGAGACCTATTGCGGGACCATCGGCATCGAGTACATGTACATCAGCGACGTCCAGCAGAAACGATGGATTCAACAGCGGTTCGAGGCTGTCCGCTCGCAGGCGAACTACTCTCCGGACATCAAGCGCCACCTGATGGAGCGACTGACGGCAGCGGAGACCCTGGAGAAGTATCTGCATACCCGCTACGTCGGCCAGAAGCGGTTTTCTCTGGAAGGCGGCGAGAGCCTGATCCCCTTGCTCGATCACCTGCTGCAGAAGGCCGGAGAAAAAGGCATCCAGGAGACGGTTCTCGGAATGGCCCATCGCGGCCGGCTGAACGTGCTGGTGAATACGCTGGGCAAGATGCCCAAGGACCTTTTCTCCGAGTTCGAGGGCAAGCCGGTCGATCAACTCACCGGTGGCGACGTGAAGTACCACCAGGGATTCAGTTCGGATGTGATGACGCCGGGCGGGCCGATGCACGTGTCACTGGCATTCAATCCGTCTCATCTGGAAATCGTAAACCCCGTGGTGGAAGGGTCGGTTCGCGCCCGGCAGCACCGGCGCAAGGATCGCGAGGGCAAACAGGTGCTGCCGGTTCTGATGCACGGTGATGCGGCCTTCGCCGGCCAGGGCGTGGTAATGGAAACTCTGAACCTGTCCCAGACACGGGGTTACGGCACCGGCGGAACCGTTCACGTCATCGTCAACAACCAGATCGGCTTTACCACCTCTGACGTGCGTGACGCCCGTTCGACGCTTTATTGCACTGACGTGGCAAAGATGATCGAAGCGCCGGTTCTTCATGTAAACGGCGACGACCCTGAGGCTGTGGCGCTGGCAACCGAGGTGGCGCTCGACTACCGGATGGAGTTCCGCAAGGACATCGTGATCGACCTTGTGTGCTTCCGCCGGCTCGGCCACAACGAACAGGACGAGCCAATGGTGACCCAGCCCCTGATGTACAAGCTGGTCGCCAGCCATCCGGGCACGCGCAAGCTCTACGCCGACAGGCTGGAATCGATCGGCGTGCTTGCTGCCGGTGAGGCCGAGGAGATGATCCGCGTGTACCGCGAGGCGCTCGATACCGGCCATCACACCAACAAGACCATACTGTCGAACTACAAGCCGCCGCATCAGGTGAACTGGGCGCCGTTCAAGAACATTCCGTGGACCTACAAGGTCTCCACTGGAGTGGTGATGGAAACGTTGAGGGAACTCGGCGAGAAGCTCACCACCGTGCCGGCCAGTTTCAAACTGCATCCCCGGGTCGAGAAGATCATCGCCGATCGCCGCGCGATGATGCTCGGCAAGATGCCCCTGGACTGGGGCATGGCGGAGAACCTGGCCTATGCCTCGCTGCTCAGGGATGGATTCCCCGTGCGCCTTTCGGGTCAGGACACTGGAAGAGGGACTTTTTTTCACCGGCACGCCGTGCTGCACGACCAGAATCGCGAGCGGTGGGACGAGGGCATCTACATTCCCCTGCAGCATATCACCGAGAACCAGCCCGACTTCGCGGCGATCGACTCGCTGCTCTCGGAGGAGGCCGTTCTGGGCTTCGAGTATGGCTATGCCACCGCCGAACCGAACGAGTTTGTCCTCTGGGAAGCGCAGTTCGGTGACTTCGCCAACGGCGCGCAGGTGGTCATCGATCAGTTCATAGCCTCGGGTGAAATCAAGTGGGGGCGAATCTGCGGGCTGGCGATGATGCTGCCGCATGGCTACGAGGGCCAGGGCCCGGAACACTCCTCGGCCAGGATCGAGCGCTACCTGCAGCTCTGCGCCGACTACAACATGCAGATCTGCATTCCGTCCACGCCCGCGCAGATGTTCCATCTGCTGCGCCGGCAGATGGTGCGCCCGTACCGAAAACCCCTGGTCATCATCAGTCCCAAGAGCCTGCTGCGCCACAAGGAATCGGTGTCCTCCCTCGACGAGCTGACCACCGGCGAGTTTCGGGCCGTGATCGCGGATGCGGCACTGGATAACCACCAGAAGGTCAAGCGGGTGGTTTTCTGCAGCGGCAAGGTGTATTTCGAGCTGATTCAGGCGCGGCGCGAGAAAGAGATCGACGATATCGCGATCGTGCGCCTGGAGCAGCTTTACCCTTTTCCACACGAAGCCTTCAAAAGCGAGATCGAGGCCTACAAGGACGCGAAGGAGATCGTCTGGTGCCAGGAGGAGCCGGGCAATCAGGGGGCGTGGCACCGCATCCAGCACTATCTTCTGCGGCACATGCTGCCCCACCAGAAACTGTCGTATGCACTGCGGCCATCGTCCGCATCGCCCGCAGGCGGACATCTTGCCCTCCACAGCCAGCGCCAGAAGGCGGTGATCGATGCGGCGCTGACGCACGGGGTCTAGGAACTTTCGGTCGCGTCAGAACAGGATAGAGATCCATGCTAGTCGAAGTGAAGGTCCCCGCACTGTCAGAATCCGTGGCGGAAGCAACTCTGCTTTCCTGGCACAAGAAGCAGGGAGAGTTTGTCAGGCGCGACGAGAACATGATCGACATCGAGACCGACAAGGTAGTGCTGGAGTTGCCGGCACCCGAGTCCGGAATGTTGACGAGGATTCTGAAAGGCGACGGCGCCACGGTGGTGGCGAACGAAGTAATTGCCCAGATCGACACCGACGCCAAGCCGGGCGTGACAGCAGCGCAGGCTGCTGCCGTGCCTGCGGCTCCCAAGGCAACGGCAAAGCCCGCGCCCAAGACCGAACCAGCGAGAGTCGCCGACAACGTCATGGCCATGCCCGCCGCGCGCAAGATCGCTGCGGACCAGAACCTGAACCTGTCGCAGGTCGCCGGTAGCGGGCGGGGCGGGCGCGTGATCAAGGAAGACGTCCTCGAAGGCGTACCGGGCAAGCCTGCGGCGCGCTCTGCCCCCGTACCTATGCCCGCGGCAGTGAACATCGATCAGCTGCTCGGCGAACGCCCGGAACGCAGGGTGCAGATGTCCCGGTTGCGCAAGCGGGTGGCCGAGCGCCTGGTGCAGTCCCAATCCACCGCCGCGATACTGACCACGTTCAACGAGGTCGACATGCAGCCGGTGATGGACCTGCGCGGCAGGCACAAGGACAGGTTCGAGAAGGAGCATGGCATCAAGCTGGGCTTCATGTCTTTCTTCGTGAAGGCGGCAGTCGCTGCGCTCAGGAAGTTTCCGATCGTCAATGCCTCGGTCGATGGCGACGATATCGTCTATCACGGCTACTTCGACATCGGCATCGCCGTCGGCAGCCCGCGGGGACTGGTCGTGCCGATCGTGCGCAACGCCGACCAGCTTTCGTTTGCCGACATCGAGAAGCAGATCGCGGATTTCGGCAAGCGGGCGCAGGAGGGCAAGCTCACCATCGAAGAACTCACCGGTGGCACGTTCTCCATCTCCAACGGCGGCGTGTTCGGCTCGATGCTGTCGACCCCGATCATCAATCCGCCGCAATCGGCCATTCTCGGGGTGCACGCCACCAAGGAAAGACCCGTGGTCGCAGAGGGCCAGATCGTGATCCGGCCGATGAACTACCTTGCGCTGTCTTACGACCACCGGATCATCGACGGTCGCGAGGCGGTCCTGTTCCTGGTAGCGATCAAGGAGTCGCTGGAAGACCCTTCGCGCCTGCTATTGGAGCTGTAGGCTTTGAGCCGCCAGACGCCGGGAACCGGTCTATTCGACACAAGAGACTGAAGGCATCACAAGAAAGCGCATCGAAGTTGGCAGCAAAGAGCCGGAATCGACCTCCTTGACCGCCGGTCTTCATGGTCTTAGTGCCCTATCCCGTGTCAGCATTCCCCTGACGTTGTCGGCGACTTGGCGGTTCAAGCTCTCAGAGAGAGGTTAATGGCAAGGACTTTTGACGTAGCGGTGATCGGCGCGGGACCCGGCGGCTACGTTGCCGCGATCCGGGCGGCGCAGCTCGGCTTCAGCGTGGCGTGCATAGACGAGTTCATCAATGCCAAGGGCAAGCCCAGCCTCGGGGGCACCTGCCTGAATGTTGGCTGCATTCCGTCCAAGGCGCTGCTCGAATCGTCGGAGAACTACGAGCGCGCGCTGCACAAGTTCGGTGAGCACGGGATCGCCGTCAAGCAGGTGTCCCTCGATGTGGGTGCGATGCTGGCGCGCAAGGACAAGATTGTCGATCAGTTCACGGGCGGAATCGCCCTGCTGTTCAGAAAGAACAAAGTGGCTTCGATTCACGGCCGCGGCCGCTTTTCGGCGGGAGGCGCCAGCTACCGGATCGAAGTCAAAGACGGCGACACGGTCGGGACAATCGAGGCGAAACACGTGATAGTCGCGACCGGGTCCAGTCCGCGCCACCTGCCCATGGCCCCGGTGGACAACGATCGCATCTGCGACAACGTTGGCGCACTGGCTCTGGCAGAAGTGCCGCCCAGCCTCGGCGTTATCGGTGCCGGCGTGATCGGACTGGAGATGGGCAGCGTGTGGAAGAGGCTTGGGTCAAAGGTGACGATTCTCGAGGCTCTGCCGAAGTTTCTTCCGGCCGCGGACGATGCCATTGCAAAGGAGGCCTGGCGGATTTTCACCAAGACCGTCGGCCTCGACATCCGGCTCAATTGCACGATTGCAGCGGTGAAGTCGGTCAGAAAGTCGGTTGTGGTCGAGTTCAACGACGGTCAGACAGACCAGAAAATGGAGTTTGACCGTCTGATCGTGTCTGTCGGCCGGGTTCCGAACTCCGCCGACCTGGGCGCCGAAGCGGTTGGATTGAAGATCGATGGCCGCGGCTTCGTCGAGGTAGACGAACGCAACCGCACGAATCTGCCGAACGTGTACGCCATAGGAGACGTGGTACGCGGGCCGATGCTGGCGCACAAATCCTCGGAAGAGGGTGTCGCGGTCGCCGAGACGATTGCCGGACAGCACGGCCATGTCAACCTCGAGACGGTGCCCTGGGTGATCTATACCTCCCCGGAGATCGCCTGGGTCGGCCGGACGGAACAGCAGTTGAAAACAGATGGCGTGGAATACCGCAGCGGTCAGTTTCCTTTTGCCGCGAGCGGGCGCGCCAGGGCACTGGGTGAAACCGCGGGCTTCGCCAAGATGCTGGCACACGCCAGGACAGACCGCATTCTCGGCGTGCATATCCTCGGCCCGTATGCCTCCGAGCTGATCTCAGAAGCGGTGGTGGCGATGGAGTTCTCTGCGAGTTCGGAGGATATCGCCCGTATTGTTCACGCTCACCCTTCGCTGTCGGAGGCGGTCCACGAAGCGGCGCTTGGAGTCGACAAGCGCTATCTGAATCTCTGATCCAGATGCCGCAGCCAGCGGCCGAATCTCTTTCCTCTCCGGGCGCCGGCGTCCGCGCCTGCGCGCTGCGGTACGCAGATCGCCACGGCTACCGTCTGGACGAGGCCCAGCTCGGGGCCTGCACCGAACTGGAGCGCCTTCGCGCGGAACTCGCCGAGCTCGAGCAGACGGGATCTTCGCTGCTGCGCATGTTCCAACGCAGCGAGCCGGTGCGCGGCGTTTACCTCTGGGGCGGTGTGGGTCGAGGGAAAAGCTTCCTGATGGACTGTCTTTATGAGGCGGCCCCGGTTGCACGCAAACGGCGGGTTCATTTCCATCGCTTCATGCAAGTCATCCACCAGCGCATGGGGGCACTGCAGGGCGAAACCGATCCGCTGAAGCTGCTCGGCCGCGAAACCGCGCACGAAGTACGGTTGCTCTGCCTGGACGAGCTCCAAGTAAGCGATATCGGCGACGCCATGATAATGCGCAACCTGCTCGCCTCGCTTTTCGAGCACGGCGTGGCGCTGGTGACCACATCCAACCAGCATCCGGATGAATTGTATGCCCACGGACTGCAAAGAGCCCAATTCCTGGCCGCGATCGAGCTGATCAAGGCGCGCATGTCGCTGGTGCATGTTGACGGCACCGTGGATTACCGACTGGCCATGCTGGAAAAGGCCGGGGTATTTCATTGCCCCGACGACTCGGCGGCAGAGGCGGCTATGGTGCGGGCCTTCGAGGAGATCGCGGGTGAGTCCGGAACCCGGGATCAGATGCTGGAAATCGAGGAGCGGGAGATTCCGGCGCGCCGGATCGCCAGTGGCATAGCCTGGTTCGACTTTTCCGCGCTTTGCGACGGGCCGCGAGGGCAAGCCGACTATATCGAGCTGGCGCGGCGCTTTCACACGGTGTTCGTTTCGGGAGTCCCCGTCCTCGCTTCCGGCGACAGCAACCGCAGGAGGCGTTTTACCTGGCTGGTAGACGAGTTCTACGACCGCCGAGTAAAGCTGGTACTTGGTGCGCAGGCGGCATTGCCCCGACTGTTCGCCACCGACAAGGCCACCCCGGAAGTCGAGCGCACCCGCTCCCGGCTCATGGAGATGCAGACGCGCCGCTATCTGAGCGAAGCGCATCTTGCATAGAATCCGGTATCGACAAGCGAGGAACAAGACATGAGAGCGTTGAAGGCGTTTCGCATCTACAACGAGGACGGCAAGGTCGTCAGCCGCTTCGTGGATATGAAGCTGGATGAGCTGGATCCGGGCGAAGTCGTGGTCAAGCTGGCGTACTCCAGCGTCAACTACAAGGACGCGCTGGCTGCGACCGGGACCGGCAAGATCATTCGGCGCTTCCCCTGTGTCGGTGGGATCGACCTGTCGGGGACGGTGGTGGAGTCTGCCGACCCCAGGTTCAGCAAGGGCGACCCGGTGATCGCCACCAGTTATGACCTTGGCGTAGCGCACGATGGCGGATACGCGGAATATTGCCGCGTTCCGGCACCATGGGTTGTGCCGATGCCGAAAGGCCTCGACCTGTTCGAAGCGATGGTGCTGGGCACCGCCGGTTTCACCGCGGGCCTTGCGGTGGAGCGAATGGAGCACGAGGGGCTCAAGCCTGCGAACGGTCCGGTCATCGTCACCGGCGCGACCGGGGGGGTCGGCAGTGTCGCTGTCGATATCCTCGCGGCAGCTGGATACCACGTTGTCGCGCTCACCGGCAAGGAAGCCGAGTCCGCCTATCTGAAAAAACTCGGCGCCAGAGAGGTCATGCTGCGCTCAAGCCTGGATGTGGCCAAGATCAAGCCTCTGGACAAGGCGATGTGGGCAGGTGCGGTCGACAATCTCGGCGGCGATGTGCTGTCCTGGATCGCCAGCACGATGCAGGTGGGGGGCACGCTGGCCTCGATCGGCCTGGCGGCGAGCCATCAGTTCAACACAACGGTCATGCCCTTCATCCTGCGTGGCGTGAGCCTGCTGGGAGTGGACTCGGTGAACACGCCCATGGACTTGCGGCAGAAAGTCTGGCGGCGCTTGGCCGGTGACCTGAGACCACGCCACTTGAAGGACATGGCAACCACAATCACCTTCAGCGAACTGCCCGCGGCATTCGACAAGCTGCTCAAGGTCCAGATGCGCGGGCGCACGGTCGTAAAGATCGCCGACTGAATACCGCCGCGGGGAACAGAATGGGCACGATCTATCAGAAGTTCTACCGCAGGTCGATCGAAGACCGCGACGCGTTCTGGTCAGAGCAAGCCGGACTGATCGACTGGCACAAGCCGTTCGACAGGGTGCTGGACTACAGCCGGCCGCCGTTCGCCCAATGGTTCGTTGGCGGCCAGACGAACCTGTGCCATAACGCGGTGGACCGCCACCTCGCCACGCGCGGGGACCAGAAAGCGCTTATCTATATTTCGACCGAGACCGGCAGTGAGCGTGCCTACACGTATCGCGAGCTGCATCGGGAAGTCTGCCGCTTCGCCGCGGTTCTGCGTGCGCTCGGCGTTGCCAAGGGGGATCGGGTACTGATCTACATGCCGATGATTCCCGAGGCAATCTTCGCGATGCTCGGCAGCGTACGCCTTGGCGCGATTCACTCGGTGGTGTTCGGAGGCTTCGCTTCAGCGAGCCTGGCCACCCGCATTGATGACGCTCGCCCGAAGGTGATGGTGACCTCCGATGCCGGTATGAGGGTCGGCAAGGTAATCCCCTACAAGCACCTGGTCGACGAGGCGATTCGGCTGGCCAAGTCGCCGCCGCAGAAGATCGTGATCGTCGATCGCGGGCTCGACAAGGACATGACGATCGTCGCCGGTCGCGACCTCGACTACGCGCAACTTGCGAAATCCCGCGAAACCGAATCGGTGCCGGTCACCTGGCTCGAGTCGAACGAGCCGAGTTATATCCTCTATACCTCCGGAACTACCGGCAGGCCCAAGGGAGTGCAGCGCGACACCGGTGGCCATGCAGTCGCCCTCACCGCTTCGATGCTGCACATCTACTGCGGGCAGCCGGGCGAGACGATGTTCACCACCTCGGATATCGGCTGGGTCGTAGGCCATTCGTACATCGTCTATGCGCCGCTGATGCGCGGCATGACCACGGTCGTCTATGAAGGCGTTCCCATTCGCCCGGACCCGGGAATCTGGTGGAAGATCGTCCAGGACCACAGGGTCAGTGTGATGTTTTCCTCTCCCACTGCGATCCGCGTCCTGAAAAAACAGGATCCCGCCTTCATCGGCAGGTACGACCTGTCGTCCCTCAAGCACCTGTTCCTGGCGGGGGAACCGCTCGACGAGCCGACGCACAAATGGATCTCGTCCGCGCTCGGCAAGCCGGTGATCGATCATTACTGGCAGACCGAGACCGGCTGGCCGATCCTCACTTCGGCGCCCGGAGTCGAGAAGAGTCCGATCAAGTTCGGCAGCCCGTCGTTTCCCGCATACGGATACGATCTGAAGCTGCTGCGCGAAACCGACGCGCAGGAAGCGAAAAGAGGCGAGAAAGGCCTGGTCGCGATCGCGCCGCCATTGCCGCCCGGATGCATGTCTACTGTCTGGGGAGACGACGAGCGCTTCATGGAGACCTATTTCGGCACGTTCTCGTCGAGCCTGGTCTACTCGACCTTCGACTGGGGAATCTGCGACGCCGATGGCTATTACTTCATCCTTGGGCGCACCGACGACGTCATCAATGTCGCCGGCCACCGGCTCGGAACCCGGGAGATCGAAGAGGCGGTGCAAGCCCACCCGAATATCGCCGAGGTCGCGGTGGTCGGTGTAAGCGATCAGCTCAAGGGCCAGTTACCTCTGGCGTTCGCCGTGCTCAAGGATGCGGCCAAGGTCTCAACACCGGCATTGAGGTCGGCGCACGAAAGAGAAATCATGGCGACGGTAGATTCCCAGCTCGGGGCGATCGCCCGCCCCGGCCGGGTCTATTTCGTATCGATGCTTCCCAAGACGCGGTCCGGGAAGCTCCTGCGCCGGAGCATTCAGGCGCTGGCCGAAGGCCGGGACCCGGGCGATCTCACGACCCTGGAAGACCCCGGTGCGCTGGACCAGATCAGGCAAGCAGTCACAATCCCCTAGCCCGGCGACAAACCAACCGGGACGGCGACCGGCTTCCCCGTCTCCTCTTCGCGCCTCCACATCAGTTGTTCTGGCGAGGGTCGTCGTCGGCGTTCACGTATGTGATTCCGTTCTCGACCGGCCCCATACCCTGTTCCTGGATGATCACCTCGGTGCGAGCCCAGGCGTAGTGGGGGACGTTGGCCTTGGTGATGTAGAAGGCGCCTGCCTGAAATTCGTTCATCTTCATCGGATCGTAGCGCTCGCCCACCCCTGACCAGTATGTTCCCTTGAGGATGGTCACGATGCGTTCATCCGGATGACGATGCGGAGGCAGCTTGTAGCCGGAAGCCATCTTCGCCCGGAAAATATAGGGACCGGGCTGACTCGGGTCACCGTATAGCATGACGATCATCATGCCGTAGGGGGTGGACTTGTTCTTCGCCCACTTGATGTTCTCGGGGTCGGCGGTGACGAAGTTGCCATTCATCAGGACGGTCATGTCCTTGCCGGCCTCTCCATGCGCGATCGGGAAGGCTGCTATCCCCAATGAGAAGCCCGCCGCAATGAAGGGTAGTCTGAGCGACGATCGCATCCGCTTGCTCCTCTCGAATCTCGGTAGTGGATATGGCTTTTTTCTGACGGGATGTTATCACCATTTCGCGAAACAACTTTCCGGCCGCCCGCCTCATCTGGGTCTCCGAGTCGATATTCTGTCATCGCGTATCCAGCGGCGAGCCGGGTAGGATCGAATGTTGGAAGAGAGAGGTCGCTTGTGTTCGCCAAGGACAGTCTGCGTCCGACCGCTTCCGTACGCCGATATCAGTGCGAGCCGGACGGAAGAGTCGCAGCGCCTGCAACCGCGTCTCACCGGCTCTGGAAAAAATAAGATAAGCTAGGGGATTCGCCTTGACTACAGGAATATGACGGGATACGTTCGCGCCTTCCGCCATCACAGGAGACGGTCGTGGCAAGTCCGGTCGTGTTGGTGCTGCCCCTGAAGGGCGGTAGCTGGCGGGTCGCGGAAGATGGAGGTGCGGTTCTTCATGAGTTCTCCGACAGGGAAGCTGCGGCGCGCTTCGCCGAAAACTGGGCACTGATACACGGACCATGTGAAGTGAGACTGTATAACGAGCACGGACAAATTGAGCAGACTGTCTCGCTTCCCCGAGCCAATCCACAGACGGAATAAGTTCAGATTCGAAATACACCCCCGGTAGGTCGATGCGCGCCTCGGCAACGGAAATACCCTACGATGGGGAAGGCAAATGCCAACGCTAGTCTCCAGCGATGACCTGATCGTCCTGACTGCGGATGGACGGATAGATCTGAATGCCTCAGAAGCGGCCCTGGAAGATCTGCTGACGCGTCTTGAGGGTGAACCGGGACGGGCAGTGATCTTTGATCTGCGGGGCGCGAACTGCGCGCTGACGCTGGGCGAGGTCTACGAGCTCGTAAACTTTCTCGCGGTGCACAGCAGCAAGAAGACTCTTTATCGGAAGATAGCCATCCTCATCGCCTCGGAAGCCCATCGCGCAAAGGCGAGCTTCTTCACTCTGTGCGCGGAGAATCGAGGTCTGGAAGTCAAGGCATTCAACGCGGTTAAGGATGTGAGCAAGTGGCTGGGGAGCGATGCGTCCGAATTGCTGAGTCGAAGCTGAACACGCGCTGGACAGCGGCGGGTTAGTGCCAGCCTTACGGAGCCTTGATGGCGCGGACTTACCCTATTGACGGTGGCAGTGTTACCAGCAAAAGTTCTCACCGGCTGCTCTGCAGAAACGAAAACGCCTTACAGGGGTATTTTCGTCTCTGGCGGAGAGGGCGGGATTCGAACCCGCGGTACGACTCGTCGCCGTACACACGCTTTCCAGGCGTGCACCTTCGACCGCTCGGTCACCTCTCCGCTGTGCTGAGGACCTTACTTCTTGTCACGGCGCTACGCTTTGGCTCCGGCCGTCACGACTTAACTTGCCTTACGGCAGGTTAGCCTGCGCCGAAAAAAGCCTGCGGCGTGTTGTCCAGGCGTGCGCCTTCGACCGCTCGGTCACCTCTGCGTTTGTGCTGAATATCGCCGCTAAAAAGAGGCGCGCAGACTATCCGAAGGCTTCCCTTCTGTCAAAGAACTTGCTGCAACTCAGGTCACTTGTTTCAGCTGCTCCAGGATTGCCGGATTCTCCAATGTCGATACGTCCTGCTTGATCTCTTCGCCCTTGGCGATGGAGCGCAGCAGCCTTCGCATGATCTTTCCGGAGCGGGTCTTGGGCAGATTGTCGCCGAAGCGGATGTCCTTCGGTTTGGCAATCGGTCCGATCTCCTTGCCTACCCAGTCTCGCAGCTCCTTGGCGATGCGCTTCGCTTCCTCACCGTTCGGTCTCGGGCCCTTGGTCACAACAAAGGCGACGATGGCCTCGCCGGTGAGATCGTCGGGACGACTTACCACCGCAGCCTCGGCAACCAGTCTGGTGTTCGCCACCAGCGCCGACTCGATCTCCATCGTTCCCAATCGATGGCCGGAGACGTTCAGCACGTCGTCTATCCGGCCCATGATCTTGAAGTAGCCCTCCATGTCACGGCTGGCACCGTCGCCTGCCAGATAGTACTTGCCCTGGAAGTCCTCGGGATAGTAGTTCTTCCTGAAACGGTCCGGGTCTCCCCAGATCGTGCGGATCATCGATGGCCAGGGTTTCTTGATTACCAGTATCCCGCCTTTGCCTTTATCCACCGGATGCCCGGTCTCATCGACGATATCGGCGACGATCCCCGGCAGGGGGAAAGTGCACGAACCGGGCTTGAGTGGTGTGGCGCCCGGCAACGGGGTGATCAAGTGGCCGCCGGTCTCAGTCTGCCACCAGGTGTCTACCACCGGGCAACGACTGTTGCCCACCGTGCTGTAGTACCACATCCACGCTTCCGGATTGATCGGTTCGCCGACCGTTCCAAGAATGCGCAAGCTCGACAGATCGTAGTTCTTGGGCAGATCTGGGCCGGCCTTGATGAGCGACCGGATCGCTGTGGGCGCGGTGTAGAAGACCGTTACTTTGTGATCCTGGATCAGCTTCCAGAAGCGCCCAGCGTCCGGGTAGGTGGGAACGCCCTCGAACACGATCTCGGTCGCGCCCACAGCCAGCGGTCCGTAGGCGATGTAGGTGTGGCCGGTGACCCAACCGACGTCGGCGGTGCACCAGAAGATGTCGGAGGCCTTATAGTCGAAGGTCCACTTCATCGTCAGTATCGCCTGCAGCAGGTAGCCGGCGCTCGAGTGCTGCACGCCCTTCGGCTTGCCGGTTGACCCCGAGGTATAAAGGATGAAGAGCGGGTGCTCGGCGTTCACCCACACCGGTTCGCAGACATCGGGCTGGTTCTGCACCAGGTCGTGCCACCAGACGTCCCGCGGCGCTTGGATCTGAACGCTGCTCCCGGTGCGACGGTAGACCACTACCCGTTTCACCGCATCACACCCTCCCATGGCGAACGCCTCGTCGACCGCCGGTTTGAGCGCAATCTCCTTGCCGCCGCGCATCTGGCCGTCGGCGGTGATGACCGCGACGGCGCCGGCATCGATTATTCGCTCCTGCAGGCTCCTGGCCGAGAATCCGCCGAAGACCACCGAGTGGGTCGCGCCGATGCGTGCGCAGGCCTGCATCGCCACCACTGCCTCGATCGACATCGGCATGTAGACGATCACCCGGTCACCGGTGCGCACACCGAGGGTTTTCAGGCCGTTGGCAAACTGGCACACCCGGTGGTAGAGCTGCTTGTAGCTCACCTTGGTGACTGCGCCATCGTCGGCCTCGAAGATGATCGCGGTCTTGTTGGGCTGGGTCTTGAGGTGACGTTCAAGGCAGTTGTAGGAAATGTTCAAATCACCATCGTGGAACCACTTGAAGAACGGCGGGTTGCCCTGGTCGAGGACCTGGCTGAACGGCTTGTGCCACAAAACATGCTCTCGTGCCAGCCGCGCCCAGAAGCCCTCGTAGTCGCGCTCGGCCTCTTCACACAGCGCGTTGTAAGCGCCCATGCCTGAGATGTTGGCCTGTTTGACGAACTCCGCAGGCGGTTCGAAAACCCGGCTTTCGTTCAGTACCGATTCAATGGTGCTCATGCGATCCTCCCGGGAGGAGTGTTATTTGGTCTGTCGGGGTCATTATAGCCAGCAAGGTACGGCGTCAGCAGCCACGTGTCCTGGCAGAGTGTGCCTTCGCAACGATTCGATACCGCTCAAGGCGCATCACGGCCTGACATCGGCTGAAGACTTTGATCAAGGCCCCGGTTCGACACGCGATCATTGGGCAGGTGCATCCGGCCTTGGTCATTCCGCCACCGGCCATGGCGTATACTGGCTGTATTACCGTGCGCGCGGCAGCGCAGTGATCGTCGCTTCATGAGCGCAATACGTCAGGAAGATCTCATCGAGAGCGTCGCCGACGCGCTCCAGTACATCTCCTACTTCCATCCGCGGGACTACATACGTTCGCTCGCCGCGGCATACGAACTCGAGGAGTCTCCTGCCGCCCGCGACGCGATCGCCCAGATTCTCACCAACTCGCGCATGTGCGCGCAGGGCAGACGCCCGATCTGCCAGGACACGGGAATAGTGGTGGCCTTTCTGCGGGTGGGGATGGACGTGCGCTGGGAAGGGGCGAGCATGGGCATTGCCGACATGGTTAACGCCGGCGTGCGCCGCGCCTACCTGCATGCGGACAACAAGCTGCGGGCCTCGATCCTTTCCGATCCGGCAGGCGAGCGAAAGAACACCCGCGACAACACCCCTGCGGTCATCCACATGGAGGTCGTTCCCGGCGCAGAGGTGGATGTACGGGTTGCGGCCAAGGGCGGGGGATCCGAGAACAAGTCCAAGTTCACAATGCTCAATCCTTCGGACAGTGTCGCCGATTGGATAGTGGAGACGGTGCCGGCCATGGGTGCCGGCTGGTGTCCTCCGGGCATGTTGGGGATCGGCATTGGCGGCAGCGCGGAAAAGGCGATGGTTCTCGCCAAGGAAGCGCTGATGGACCCGATCGACATGCACGAGCTGAAGGCGCGAGGCCCGGCCAATCGTCTTGAGGAGCTGCGCATCGAGATCCATGACAGGGTCAATGCACTCGGGATCGGCGCGCAAGGACTCGGTGGCCTGACCACCGTGCTCGACGTCAAGATCAAGGACTACCCCACCCACGCTGCTTCGCTGCCGGTTGCCGTCATTCCGAACTGCGCCGCGACCCGGCATGTGCATTTCGTCCTGGACGGCAGCGGCCCTGCCCGCCTAGAGCCGCCGCCGCTCGACGACTATCCTGACGTTCACTGGGCGCCGGCGCCGGATGCACGTCGCGTGGACCTTGCCCGGGTCACCCGAGAGGAGATCGCCAATTGGCGACCGGGCGAGACCCTGCTGCTCAACGGCAAGCTGCTCACCGGACGCGATGCCGCCCATAAACGCATCGAAGGCCTGATCGCCGCAGGCAAAGGGCTACCGGATGGTGTGGATTTTCGAAACCGTTTCATCTATTACGTCGGCCCGGTGGACCCCGTGGGCAACGAAGTGGTCGGACCCGCAGGCCCCACGACGGCCACGCGCATGGACAAGTTCACCGATGCGATGCTGGCTGCTACCGGGCTGCTTGGAATGATCGGCAAGGCTGAGCGCGGACCGGCAGCGATCGAAGCGATCCGTGACCACAGGGCGGTTTATCTCATTGCCGTGGGCGGCGCGGCTTATCTGGTGTCGAAAGCCATCAAGGCATCGCGTGTGGTGGCCTTCCAAGACCTGGGCATGGAGGCTATCTACGAGTTCGAGGTGAAGGACATGCCTGTCACCGTCGCGGTTGATGTCCACGGTAATTCGGTCCACCAGTCGGGGCCGGCGCATTGGCGGGCAAAGATCGGCCGGATCCGAGCGGTAGTCCCAGGCTGATCGGGGCGATTCGCCGGGGCAGGGAGGACGAATGGGGGTTGCAATGCAACGGTGCCTGGCGGCGGTCGCGACGTTGGGAGCGACGGTGCTGCTGTGCGCCGCCGAGGGCGAAAGCCTGCCGCCGCAGGCGTTGTCGGCAGGCAACTTTACCGTGGCCATTACCGGCGCAGGCTCGTACTCCGTGCCGGCGGCTGCGCTCGACGCTGAGCAGCGCAAGGCCTTCGCAGCCGGACATGATCACTTTCATGAGGCGTGGGTGGTTGCCCCCGACATGTCGGGGGTGTGGGGTCTCGGCCCAACGTTCAATGAGGACCGGTGTTCCAAGTGCCACGAAAACAACGGCCGCGCTGGCGCGCCTGCCGGCCAGAACCAGCCGATGCGCGGGATGCTGGTGCGGCTGAGCATTCCGGGGCGGGACAGGCATGGCGCGCCCAATCCGCATCCGAACTACGGCGACCAGCTCAACGACAAGAACATCCCGGGCGTGGCGGCTGAAGGGCAGGCATTCGTCCATTACCGGCCGAAGCCGATCCAGTTAGGCGATGGCGAGACCGTAGCGCTGCGCACGCCGCACGTCGAGTTCACGGATCTGCAGTTCGGACCGCTTGGCGAGGATATCCGGGTTTCGTTGCGGGTCGCACCTGTGGTGTTCGGTCTGGGGCTGCTTGAAACAGTCCCGGAAGGCCAGATTCTTGCCATCGCCAGAGCACAGGAGCAGCACGGCGTGAGCGGCCGGCCGAACTACGTCTGGGACTACGAGAATGACCGTCGAGCCCTCGGACGATTCGGCTGGAAGGCGAATCAGCCCAGTCTGCGGCAGCAAATTGCCGCCGCGTTTCTTGGCGACATCGGGGCCACATCCTGGATATTTCAGCAGGAGAACTGTCCGGGATTGCAGAAAGAGTGCCGCGACATGCCGTCCGCGGTCCGTTGCGGCGGGCAGGGCGGTTGCACCGGTCAATACCGGCCGGAGGTGATCCCCAGTCGTTTGTCGAACCTCGCACTGTATCTTCAGGCGCTCGCGGTGCCGGCGCAGCGCAACGTAGACGATCCCGAGGTGCGGCTGGGCGCACAGCTCTTCGACAAGGCCGGTTGCGCCGTCTGCCACGTGCCCGAACTGCGGACAGGCGAAAAAACGGCGATCAAGAGCGCGGCCAATCAGCTGATCAGACCCTACACCGACCTGCTGCTGCACGACATGGGCGAGGATCTGGCCGACGGCAGATCTGACTTCGAGGCCGACGGGCAGGAATGGCGCACCCCGCCGCTGTGGGGGCTCGGGCTGCTCGCCGATGTCAGTGGCCATACCGACTTGCTGCACGACGGCCGTGCACGCAACGTGGTCGAGGCGATACTCTGGCACGGCGGTGAGGCACAGCCTTCACGAGAGTTCTTCCGCGCAATGTCCAGGGCCGAACGTGAAGCTCTGGTAAGATTCGTCAATTCATTGTGATCAGAGGTACCGGCGCCGGGCTCGAGTCTGGAGTGAAGCGCCGCGGCCCCGCATATGATTCCATGTCTTTGGCGTTCTCGGGTTTCCCCTGCGACCCGCTTCTGGCGCCCCGCGCTTACCGACTATGGCGGGCCTCCCCGCATTGCGTGGTAGTGAATCTGGTCAGGTCCGGAAGGAAGCAGCCACAACTATTCTCCGCAAGTGCCGGGGTTAAGGCTCGCCGCCCATTCTGCTGCGTGCGGCGATTGGTCGCCGCAGGTTTGTTCGCCTGGACATTGCCCGCCCTTTCGGCCGAGGGCCTCGCCCTGTCCGCCGGGGTGGGTGATTACACCTACCGGGCGGAGATAGCCTGGTTTCGTCAAACGGATTTCCCCGGGTGGCGGCTTGGCGACTGGAAGCTGACCTGCAACCTCGAAGCCAATCTGGCCTACTGGAGACCGAGCGGCAGTCGCGATGACGGTCAGCCGATTACCGAGATCGGCCTGACTCCGCTGTTTCGACTCAGCCCGGATGACGGTAACTCTCGTTTCTTTCTCGAGGCCGCGGTAGGAGCTCATTTCCTGTCTCATACCTCGATCTACCGCGGCCGCGGGTTCGGCACATCGTTTCAGTTCGGTGACCTGATCGGCGCGGGCTGGCGGTTCGGCGAACACGGCACCTACGAGGTGTCGCTTCGGCTTCAGCACTTCTCCAATGCCGGAATCGCCCACCCCAATCAGGGAATCGAATTCGCGATCCTGCGTCTGGCGCGCCGTTTTTCCGCAGGAGCACAGTCGTGACGCTGGCCCTGGCGCGCAAGTGGCGTCCGCGGTCGTTCTCCGAGATCGTCGGACAGGAACACGTCGTGCGCGCATTGAGTAACGCCTTGGAGCAAAACCGCCTGCACCACGCCTGGTTGCTCACCGGGACCCGCGGGGTCGGCAAGACTACACTGGCACGCATTCTGGCCAAGGCGCTGAACTGCGAAACCGGAGTCGGCGCGAAACCGTGCGGCAAGTGCGGCGCCTGCGTCGAGATCGACGCGGGACGCTTTATCGATCTGATCGAACTGGATGCCGCATCCAACACCCAGGTCGACAACATGCGCGAGCTGCTCGACAACGCCTTGTACGCGCCAGCCAAAGGTCGCTACAAGGTCTACATCATCGACGAAGTGCACATGCTCTCGCGCAATGCCTTCAATGCGATGCTGAAGACCCTGGAAGAACCTCCGGCCCACGTGAAATTCGTCCTGGCGACTACCGATCCGCAGAAAGTCCCTGTCACGGTGCTGTCGCGTTGCCTGCAGTTCAACCTCAAGCAGATTCCTGCTGCACAGATTCGCACCCAGCTCGAGCATATCCTGAAGGCCGAGGGCGTGTCTTTCGATGGCCAGGCGCTGGCTCTGCTGGCCCGCGCCGCGCAGGGCAGCCTGCGCGATGCCTTGTCGCTGTTGGATCAAGCGATCGCGCACGGAGCCGGCAAGGTCGAGGAAGCTGCCGTGCGCGATATGCTCGGCGCAGTGGATCGCGGCTATCTCCTGGGCATTCTGCGAGGCCTGGCGGCGGGCGACGCAAAGGCGCTGATCGCGGAAGCAGATCGCATGGCCTCGCGCAGCCTGAGCTTCGATGCCGCGCTCGAAGAACTGGCTACGTTGCTCCACCGCCTGGTGCTCTTGCAGACGCTTCCCGAAACCCTGCCGGAGGACGAGCCCGAGCGGGAAGGGTTGCTCGACCTGTCCGCGCGCTTTGCGCCGGAAGATTTGCAGTTGTTGTATCAGATCGCGTTACTCGGCCGCCGCGATCTTGGACTGGCGCCGGACGAGTATGGCGGGTTCACGATGACGCTGTTGCGGATGCTGAGCTTCGTTCCGCTTGAGGGCACTGCGCAGCGGGTGGAAAGACCGGAAGCGGCGAAGTCGCAGTCAGCGAAGCCGACTGCAGCGGCGCAATCACCGAACGGCGGTGCACCGCCACCTGACTGGCGAGCGCTGATCGCGCAGCTCAAGCTGGGCGGGATGGCGCGAATGCTCGCTGAGCATTGCGAGCTGGTGGGTTTCGAGGGCGAGCGGCTCGAGCTGAAGCTGGCGGAAGCACACCGGCACCTCGTGGAGAAGGGGTACACCGACAAACTTCAGGCGGCACTGGAAGAACGGCTTTCGAGGAAAGTCAGGGTGCGTATTTCGATCGGCGGCAACGGCGACACTCCAGCCGCCCAGGAGGACCGGGAGCGCAAGCAGAAGCTGGAGCGCGCAGTCGAATCGATCGACACCGATCCGTTTGTGCGCGATCTGGTGGAAAATTTCGATGCCAGGGTTGTCGATTCGTCGATCAAGCCGGTACCGTGACGCGGTCGAAGCATAGGAATCGTGAACATGATGAAGGGTCAGCTTTCGGGCCTCATGAAACAGGCTCAGCAGATGCAGGAGAACCTCAGGAAGGTGCAGGAGGAGATCGCCGGCATGGAAATCGAAGGCCAATCCGGCGCAGGCATGGTGAAAGTCGTCATGACCGGCAGGCACGACGTAAAGCGCGTGTCGATCGATCCCGGCCTGCTTGCCGAAGACAAGGACATGCTGGAGGACCTGGTCGCCGCGGCGGTCAATGACGCCGTGAGGCGGGTGGAAGCGGCGACCCAGGAGAAGATGGCATCGGTAACAGCCGGACTACCTTTGCCTCCGGGAATGAAGTTCCCGTTCTAGAGGCGAACCGACACCCACCTCACCCCGACCCTCTCCCCGTACGCAGGCCGAGAGGCAGAGAAGAGGCGATGTGATCAGAGTAGATCAATGCTCAGGACTCGCTCTGCAGGCTGCTGGCGAGGGCGGGAGGTAAGCTGATGAAACCTCCCTCCTCGCTCGAAGATCTGGTCGAGGCCTTGCGATGCCTGCCTGGAGTCGGCCCGAAGTCCGCGCAGCGAATGGCTTATCACCTCTTGCAACGCGACAAGCCCGGTGCCCAGCATCTGGCGCGCGCACTGGACGATGCCTTGGCGCGAATCCGCCACTGCGACAAGTGCAACAGCTTTTCGGAGGATGCGGTGTGCGAACTGTGCCGTTCGCCCCGCCGCGACGCCACCCAGTTGTGCGTGATCGAGACCCCTGCGGATCTGGCGATGATGGAGCAGTCGCAGGCCTACAGTGGCCTTTACTTCGTGCTGATGGGCAGGCTGAGCCCGCTGGACGGAATCGGCCCGAGAGAAATTCATCTCGATAGGCTGCTCAAACGCGCCACCGATGGCGTGGTCGGGGAGGTGATTCTTGCTACGAACTTTACCGTCGAGGGGGAGGCCACGGCCCACTACGCTGCGGAGATGCTTGCCGCTCGGGGCCTGAGAGTCACCCGAATCGCGAGGGGCTTGCCAGTCGGCGGCGAGATAGAGCATGTCGACAGCGGCACTTTGGCCCAGGCGGTAATCGAACGGAGGCCCTTGTGAATCAGGGGGACGATGCGCCGAAGCGGCGCGTACGCCCGGGGCCCAGAACGACACCGGCAGTCGGTAAGACCCGGCGCCGGCCCTTGCGCCCTCCCGCGCGCCCAGCGCCCGAAGCAGTGCCGGCTGCAGCGCGTTCGCAGAAACTGCAAAAGGTTCTGGCCCAGTCAGGGCTGGGTTCACGCCGCGCGATGGAAGAGCTGATCGTCGGCGGCAAGGTAAGAGTGAACGGTTCTCCTGCGAAACTGGGCCAGCGGGTCACTACAGAGGATCTGATCCAGGTCGGCAGGCGGCAGATCAAGTTCAAGGTCACTACGCGGCTGCCGCGAGTGATCCTGTATCACAAGCCGGAAGGTGAGATAGTTTCTCGCGATGATCCGCGCAGCAGACGCAGCGTATTCGAGAAGTTGCCGGCGATACGCAGCGCCAAGTGGCTGGCGGTCGGTCGGCTCGACTTCAACACCTGCGGGCTGCTGATCTTCACCACTTCAGGCGAGCTCGCCAACCGCCTGATGCATCCGCGCTTTGAAGTGGAGCGTGAGTATGCGGTTCGCGTTTTCGGGCGTCTCAGCGACGAGCAAATCCATCAGCTCCGGCGCGGCGTCCGCCTTTCCGACGGCGAAGCCCGCTTCGAGCTGATCGAGCCGCAAGGCGGCGAGAGGAGAAACCGTTGGTACCGAGTGGTGGTGCGCGAAGGACGCAATCGCCTGGTGCGCCGGATGATCGAGGCCCTGGGGCTGACGGTCAGCCGGCTGATGCGGGTGCGCTTTGGCATTGTGCCTTTGCCACCTGCACTGAAACGCGGAACATGGACCGAGCTCCGGGAGTCGGAAATCCGCAAGCTGCTCGACTGGGTGGGCAGTGATCAGGGTGGACGCGCCGACCCGCCCGGCGAGCGTGGCGCGGGACCGGGGCGGGCGCGAAGCGAGACTCGTCAGGATGCCGGTGGCGCGCCGACGCGGCCGGTCAACAGGCGAGCTGTCGTGCCGTAAGGACGAAAACCCGCTCACCGCCCGCGGCGAGCGACGGCCAGATGAACTCCAGCCCTGGGTAGCTCGCTTCCAGGGCTTCGCGATTGTCTCCTATTTCGACTACGAGTGTGCCTTCTGTAGTCAGACGCGAGCCTGCCTGCTGCAGGATGCGGCGCACGACCGAGAGCCCGTCCTCACCGCCCGCCAGCGCCAACTCCGGTTCGGCCCGATACTCCTGTGGCAGCGCAGCCATGCTCTCGCTCGTCACGTAGGGCGGATTCGCTATGATCACGTCATAACGTGCTTCGCCCAGGCCTTCGAACAGGTCGCCATGGACTAGGCGCAGCCGCTGTTCGAGCTCATAGTCCGCGACATTGCGTTGTGCCACCTGCAACGCTTCCCGTGAAAGTTCTGTCGCGTCGACCATGGCTTCTGGAAACGCATGAGCTGCAAGGATTGCGAGGCAGCCCGAACCGGTGCACAGGTCGAGCACCCGGGTCACCCTTTGTTGATCGTGCACCCACGGCGAAAGCCCGGCGCTCAGCAGCGAGGCGATATGCGAGCGTGGCACCAGCACTCTTTCATCGACATAGAAGCGGAAATCACCCAGCCAGGCCTCTCGAGTCAGATAGGCGGCCGGAACGCGCTCCTCGATCCGGCGTCGCACGATTTCAAGCACCTGCTCGACCTCGTGGCGGGTGAGTGAGGCATCGAGCACCGGCTCGAGCTTACCCGGCGGCAGGTGCAGAGTCCTCAGTATCAGGTACGAGGCTTCATCCCAGGGGTTGTCGCTGCCATGACCGAAAGCGAGTCCTGCTTCACTGAAACGGCTGACGGCGAAACGCAGCAGATCGCGCACGGTCCGCAGGCTGCTGCGCGCCTCAGCCCACATCGAAGAGTCTTGCCAGTGCGTCGCGGTAGATCCTCGACAGCATTTCGAGATCGGCAATTGCGATGTGTTCGTCGATCTGGTGGATCGAGGCGTTGATCGGCCCCAACTCGACTACTTCCTGGCAGATCGCCGCAATGAAACGGCCGTCGGATGTGCCCCCGCTGGTGGATAGCTCGGGGCGGTAACCGGTGGCGCCTTCGATTGCCGCGGACAATGCGGCGACCAGTTTGCCGCGCGGTGTCAGAAAGGGTTTTCCGGACAGTGTCCAGGCGAGAGCGTAGTCCAGGCCGTGCCGGTCCAGGAGTGCCGCCACGCGCCGCTGAAGGTCTTCCGCGCTGGTTGCCGGCGAGAAGCGGAAGTTGAACAGCAGTTTCAGCTCGCCGGGAATGACATTGGTTGCGCCAGTGCCGGCGTGGATGTTTGAGACCTGCCAGGTGGTCGGGGGAAAATGCTCGTCGCCGCGATCCCAGTCGATCCTGGCCAGCTCTGCCAGCGCCGGTGCCAGTGAGTGAACCGGGTTCTTCGCCAGCTGAGGGTAGGCCACATGCCCCTGAATCCCGCGCACCGTCAGCTCGGCGGACAAGGAGCCTCGCCGTCCGTTCTTGATCGTGTCTCCGACCCTGGAGGAAGATGTCGGCTCCCCGACGATGCAGAAGTCGATGCGCTCGGCACGGGCGGCGAGGCGCTCCACGACTTTGACAGTCCCGTCGGTGGCAGGGCCCTCTTCGTCCGAGGTCAGCAGCAGCGCGATGGATCCCTTCGGGCTCCTGACTTCCTGCAGCAGCCATTCAGCAGCGGTTACGAAAGCTGCGATCGAGGACTTCATGTCGGCGGCGCCGCGGCCATAGAGCTTGCCGTCGCGCTCGGTCGGTTCGAATGGGTCCGACTTCCAGCGATCGAGCGGCCCCGGAGGTACGACGTCGGTGTGGCCGGCGAAGCAGACCAGGGGCGGACGCGTTCCGTGTCGCAGCCACAGGTTGTCGACCCCGTTGGAGCGCAGCTGCTCGGCGCGAAATCCGAGTGGCGCGAGGCGCTCGGCTATCAGCGCCTGACAGCCTTCGTCGTTAGGCGTGACCGAAGGGCGCGCAACCAGGGCGCGCGCCAGAGCGAGCGTGGGTGAGACCATCGTACTGGATGGGGTATCACGACGGCCAGCGCCGTCGCTCATTGTTTGTCGCTATCGACGTTGAGCTTGATCTCGCTGAAAGAGTATGTGCCGCCGGGCTTGACCATCACGCGGCCGGTCGGGCTTTCGCCCAGCTTGCCGGCGGCCTTCTGTTCGTAGTTGTTGATCAGCCAGGAAAGGTTGGTAGCGGAATCGGAATTACGCAGCGCTTCGTCCTTCGAGATCAGGCCTTGCTGGTAGAGCTCAAACAGAGCCTGCTCGAACGTCTTGCACCCCGGTGTAAGGCTCTGTTCCATTGCTTCCTTGACCTGGTCGATCTCGCCCTTGCGCACGTGCTCGGCAACCAGCTTGGTGTTGAGCATGACTTCGACTGCGGCGACAAGAGTGCCGTCGTTGGCCTTCACCAGCCGCTGTGAGATGATCGCGCGCAGGCTGATTGACAGGTCGGAGAGCAGGGCAGGACGGGCATCGTAGGGAAAGAAGTTGATGATACGGTTCAGAGCGTGATAGCTGTTGTTGGCGTGCAGCGTCGACAGGCACAAGTGTCCGGTCTGGGCGTAGAGGAGGGCGTGCTGCAGTGTCTGCCGATCGCGAATCTCGCCGATCATCATCATGTCCGGCGCCTCGCGCATCGCGTTGACCAGCGCGTACTCATAGGTTTTGGTGTCGGTGCCAACCTCACGCTGATTGATCACGCATTTGTCGTTTCTGAACACGAACTCCATCGGGTCTTCGATGGTCAGAATATGCCCCGGCTTGAGGCCGTTACGGTGTTCGATCATCGCCGCGAGGGTGGTCGATTTGCCGGATCCAGTGGAGCCGACTACCAGGATGAATCCGCGCTTCTCCAGCACGATTTCCTTCAACATCGCAGGAAGCTTTAACCTGTCGATTCCGGGCGTGCCGCTCTTCAAGTAGCGGATAACCAGGCCGACGTTGCCTCGCTGGCGGAAGATATTCACCCGGAACCGGCCCACTCCCGAGACCACATGCGAGAAGTTCATCTCCCACACCTCCTCGAACTCCCTCGTCTGCTTTTCGCTCATCAGCTCGTAGGCGATCTTTCGGGCAAGCTCGCCGTCGACCGTTTGCTGGTTGACCGGCATGATGTTGCCGAGAATCTTTATCGAGATCGGGGCGCCGGCGGAGATGAACAGATCCGACGCGTCTTTTTCCGCCATCAGTTTGAACAACGGGTCCAGGAACATGGTGACCTCGCTTCTGTGAGAATGAATCGGGCGGCGATCAATCGCCCCTGAGCAGCTCGTTGATGCTGGTCTTGGCTCGCGTCTTGGCGTCGACCTGCTTGACGATAACAGCACAGTACAAGCTGTATGTGCCCTCGACCGAGGGAAGGCTGCCCGACACGACCACCGACCCGGGAGGTATTCGCCCGTAGGACACTTCGCCGGTGGCGCGATCGTAGATCTTGGTGCTCTGCCCTATGTACACGCCCATCGAAACAACCGAACCCTCGCCTACGACCACTCCCTCTACTATTTCGGAGCGCGCCCCGATGAAGCAGTTGTCCTCGATTATTGTCGGGTTGGCCTGGACCGGCTCGAGGACCCCGCCGATGCCCACGCCGCCTGAAAGGTGGACGTTTCTCCCGATCTGCGCGCAGGAGCCGACGGTCGCCCAGGTGTCGACCATCGTGCCCTCGTCGACATAGGCGCCGATATTGACAAAGGACGGCATCAGCACCACGTTCTTGGCGATGAAGGAACCGCGACGCACCGCCGCCGGAGGCACTACTCTGAAGCCGCCGCTGCGAAAATCGCCTTCGCCATAGGCGGCGAACTTGGGAATCACCTTGTCGTAGTAGTTGGTGTAGCCATCGCGAATCACTTCGTTGTCGTCCAGGCGAAAGGACAGAAGCACTGCCTTCTTGGCCCACTGATGCGTAACCCAGTCGGCGCCCTTCTTCTCCGCCACGCGCACCTTTCCGCCGTCGAGCAGGCCGATCGTCTCGGCGACTGCATCACGCAGTTCGCGACTGGCATTCTTCGCCGAGATCTCGCCGCGGTTTTCCCATGCCTGTTCGATGACCGACTGCAGATTTGACATCTCTTTGTCTTTCCTTCCTCACAATCTGGCGATGAATTCACGCAGTCTGTGCGCTGCCTCGACGCACTCGTTGGGCGGTGCTACCAGCGCGATGCGCACCCGGCTCCTTCCGGGGTTGACTCCTCGCGCTTCGCGGGCCAGGTAGCTGCCCGGAACAACCATAACATTATACTGTTCGAACAAACGCTTAGCGAATTCGGTGTCGGCAATCGAGGTCGGCAGCCAGAGGTAGAACGCGGCATCCGGCCGTTCGACCGCGAGCACTTCCTGCAGTATCGGCAGCACTTGGGCGAACTTGTCCCGGTACATGCGGCGGTTTTCGGCCACATGCACCTCGTCGTTCCACGCCGCCACACTGGCAGCCTGCACTGCCGGATTCATGGCCGAACCATGATAGGTGCGATACAGGAGGAATTTCTCCAGTATTTCGGCGTCTCCGGCAACGAATCCCGAGCGCATTCCAGGCACATTGGAGCGCTTGGACAGACTGCTGAACATCACCAGTCTGCGGTAGTCGAGGCGGCCAAGCCGGTGCGCGGCCTGTAGCGCGCCCAGTGGCGGAAGGGTCTCGTCGAAATAGATCTCCGAATAGCATTCGTCCGAGGCGATAACAAAGTCGTGGCGATCGGAAAGTTCGAACAGGTCCTGCCATTGCCGCAGTGACATCACGCGCCCGGTGGGATTGCCGGGAGAGCAGACATAGATCAGCTGGGTGCGCTTCCACGTCGCCCCCGGCAACTGCTCCAGTTCCGGCGAGAAACCGTTGGATTCAAGCGCATTGAGGAACTGCGGCTCGGCGCCGGCCAGCAGCGCCGCGCCCTCGTAAATCTGATAAAACGGATTCGGCGCCACCACTGCAGGCGTGGATGCGCCCGGATCGACCACAGCCTGGGCGAAAGCGAACAGGGCCTCGCGGCTGCCGTTGACCGGAATGACCTGTCGCTTCGAGTCGGGCCGCGGTATGCCGTAGCGTCTTGCGATCCAGGCGGCGATCGCTTCACGCAACGCATCGCTACCGAGAGTCGCTGGGTAGGAAGCGAGGCCATCCAGCTTGGCGCTCAGCGCGGCCTTGATGAACTCCGGGGTTGGATGCTTGGGTTCCCCGATCGACAGGTTGATCGGCTTGTGCGCCCGGTCGGGCTGTATGCCGGAAAGGAGCGCCGATAGCTTCTGGAACGGATAAGGCTGGAGGCGTACGAGATTCGGATTCATTCGTGTGGCGCTGACCAACGGCTGCGGTCGCCGATCGAAAGCGCCCGCATTATAAGGGCGATATCGTTGTCTGACATTGTTGCGGCAGTTGCATTGATTACCGGGGCGCTGGTTTGGGGTCTGATCTGGTACCCGTATCGTGCCCTGTCGCAGGCCGGACTGGAGGGAGCGAGCGCGTCTTTTCTCACCTATGCCATTGCGCTGGCTCTGGGACTCGCGCTGTTTCACCGGCATCTCCACAGCTTTCGGCGAGCGCCATGGCTGCTATCGGTTATTGCACTGTCTGCCGGTTGGTGCAATCTTGCCTACGTGCTGGCGATGTTGCGCGGCGAAGTGATGCTGGTGCTGCTGCTGTTCTACTTGGCGCCGTTGTGGACCGTCGTCCTGGCACGCCTGATTCTGCGAGAAAGAGCGCAACCGCTCGCCTATGCGGTCGTGGCTCTGGCCCTCGCCGGGGCCATGGTGATGCTCTGGAAGCCTGGCATGGGACCTCCGGTCCCGCATGGCGCCGCCGAATGGCTCGGCCTGTCTGCCGGCGCCGCTTTCGCCCTGGCAAACGTCTTGTCGAGGCGCGCCCGGGCGGTCGATGTGCGACTGCGTTCGCTGGCGGTGTGGGCCGGTGTGACGGTCGCTGCCGCCCCCATCGCGTTGTTGGCCGAAGAACCGCTGACCGGGCTCGCGAGTTTGGATCTTTCCCATTCCGCATTGCTGGCGCTTACCGGCGCCGTGATCTTCGCGGTCAACGTTGCTGTCCAGGAGGGCCTGGCCCGGGTTTCAGCCAATCGGGCCATCGTGCTTTTTCTGACCGAACTGGTGTTCGCTGCGCTGGCCGCGTATTTTCTAGTCGCAGAGTCGATGACGCCGCAGCAGTGGCTTGGAGGCGCAATGATCATCGCCGCATCGCTTTTCTCAGGGCGCCTGGAAGCGCGGCGCTCAACCGCGGGTTGATCGCGCGTCCAGGCCCTGCAGGTCGACCGCGGGCAGGGGATTCCAGCCCCTCTTGCGCTGCTCGGCCACGACCGTGGTGAAGATCCCGCCGCGAACGAAGAATTTCGCGGTCAGGCGCACGAAGCGCGGCCGGGTGGCCTTGGCAAGATCGTCGAGAATGCGGTTTGTCACTGCCTCGTGAAACGCGCCTTCATTGCGATACGACCAGATGTAGAGTTTGAAGCTCTTGAGCTCCACGCAGAGACGATCCGGCACATAGTCGATCAGCAGTGTGGCGAAGTCGGGTTGCCCGGTGCGTGGGCACAGGCAGGTAAACTCCGGAACCTCCATCCGGATCAGATAGTCCCGTGCGGGATTCGGATTAGGAAAAGTCTCCAGCGTTCTGGAAGGCCGGCTTGGCATTTTTCGCGACCGGGAAGTGATCGGCTAGAATACGGCTGCGCCTGGTCCCGCGGGATTTCAGGCGCTTGTCGTTATTTAGGTTCAATTATAGGCCCTTGCCACGCTGCCACAGTGCGACTGAGCCACATCAAACTCGCCGGATTCAAATCCTTCGTCGACCCGACTCACGTACCGGTCCCGGGACAGCTGGTTGGGGTTGTCGGACCGAACGGCTGCGGCAAGTCCAACGTGATCGACGCAGTGCGCTGGGTTCTGGGAGAGTCTTCTGCCAGGCAGTTACGCGGCGAGAGCATGCAGGACGTCATCTTCAACGGCTCCGGCACGCGCCAGCCGGTGTCGCGGGCCAGCGTGGAGCTGATCTTCGACAATAACCTGGGAAAGGCCACAGGCCCCTGGTCCCCATACTCGGAAATTTCGGTCAAGCGCGTCCTGGAGCGCGACGGCGAATCCACCTACTTCATCAACAACCAGCACGTTCGCCGCCGCGACGTGGCGGACATCTTCCTCGGCACCGGTCTGGGGGGGCGCGGCTACGCGATCATCGAGCAGGGGATGATCTCGCGCATCATCGAGGCCAGACCCGAGGACTTGAGGGCGTTCCTGGAGGAAGCGGCGGGAGTGTCCAAGTACCGGGAGCGGCGGCGTGAGACCGAACTGCGGCTGGAGGACACGCGCGACAACCTCCTGCGGGTAGACGACATCCGTCAGGAACTCGGGAAACAGCTGGAGCATCTGGAGGCACAGGCCGAGCACGCCGGAAAGTACCGCCAGCTCGAAGGCCTGCTCAAGAGCGCTCAGCAGCTGCTCTGGCTGACCCGGAAACGCGATGCGAGCGCACAGAGGGCGCGCGTGCAGCGCGATCTGGATGCCGCCAGCGTCGAGCTCGAGGCGGAAACCGCTCGGCTGCGCGAAGCGCAGCGCAAGGTCGAAACGCTGCGTGCGGAGCACTTCGCCGCCTCGGAGCGGGTTCACGTCGCCCAGGGGCAGCTGTACGAATGCAACGCCGAAGTCGCCCGCCTGGAGCAGGAGATCGAGCATTTGCGCGACGCCCGCAGCCGCGCGCAGCGCCAGCTCGCCGCAGTAATCGCCCAGGAGGGCGAACAGCGCACGGCACAGGCGGAATTCGAGTACAGCAGATCGCAAAATGCTGCGGCCATGGCGGTTGCGATTGATCGATTGCACACTCTGGAAACTGAACTTTCCGCCGCGCGCCACGCCCTTCCGGCCGCCGAGGAGATTCACCGCCATGCGCGGGTCGAAGAGGAAGAGGCGCAACGCGAGCTGGCGCGTGCCGGACAGCAGCTTGAGTTGGAGCGCGAAAGGCACGGGCACGCCGAGAGAATCAGCGCGCAGCTCGCCGCCCGGAAGTCGCGCCTGGAGGAAGAGCGCGATTCGCTGGAGCTTCCCGAGCCGAGCGAACTGGTGCGCCTCGACCGGGAGCTGCAGGAGCATTCCGATGCCCTCTCGGAGCGGCGCGCGGCTCTGTTGCAGGCGGAAAGCACGCTGCCGGAACGAGAGGAAGAACTGCGCAGCGCGCAGCTGCGACTGGAGCAGCTGCAGCAACGTCTCAATCAGACTGAAGCACGGCTGGGCGCCTTGCAGGCCTTGCAGGAGCAGGTCAGCCGCGCCGGGGAACTTGAGCCTTGGGTCGGGCGCCATGCGTTGATGAGCAGCCCCCGCCTTTGGCAGGGGCTGAAGGTACGCGAGGGCTGGGAGGAGGCGCTCGAGGCGGTACTGCGCGAACGCCTGAACAGCATCGGTCTGGAAGATCTCGGCGCTGTCCAGGAACTGTTTTCGGATCCGCCTCCCGGCAAGGTCTCGTTTCACCAGTTCGGCGCGCAGACTCGTTCGACACCGGCGCAGGAGGGGCTTCCCCGCCTTGTGGACTATGTAAGCTGCACCGATTCGCGACTGCTGGCGGTCTTGGAGGATTGGCTGGAAGGGGTCTACCTGCTGGAGCACTCGGCCCGGGGTGTGGAGCTGGCGCGTCTCCTAAAGCCCGGGGCATTGCTGGTGACAGCGGAGGGGCACATATTTACCGCCACGAGCGCACGATTCCACGCGGCGGACTCCGAGGTGCATGGGATTCTTTCGCGTCAACGCGAGATCGAAGCCTTGTCGGCGGAGCGCGATCAGCTCGACACGCAGTTCAAGGACTCCCGGCTGAGCGTCGAGACGGCGGAGGCTCGCCTCGGTCAGGAGCGAACGGGAGTGGAGCGACTTAGGCTCGAAGTGGCCGACCTGCAGGAGTTGCAACACCGACTGAAGGTGGACCACGTGCGGCTGTCGGAGCAAGCCGAGCGGGTTACCAGTCGCGGGACCCAGATCCTGCGCGAACTGGAGGAAATTGAGGCCGAAACCGCTCGGGAGATTGCCCAGGTGCAGGCTGCGCAGGTGGCGATCGAGGCCATAGGAGGGCGGTTGCTGCAGCTTCAGTCATCTGTCGCCACAGCCCTGGCGTCCTCAGCCAGAGGCGAGGAGCTCCTGCGCAGGCAGCGGGAGGAGTTACAGCGGATAGAGCGTGAGTATCAGGAAACGGCCTTTCAGCGCCGAACTATAGAACAGAAACTCAATGACTTAGATTTATCTCTTCAACAAATAACTCAACATATAGCCCGACTGACTGCAGAAAGGACCGAGCTCGAGGGCGAGCTGATGCAGGCGGATGAATCCGAACGCCAGGCGAGCCTTCAGCAAGCGCTGGCGACGCGCGCCGAGCGGGAATCCGAACTTGCCTCAGCACGCGATTCCCTTGAGTCCGCCGAGTCGACGCTGCGCCAGATCGAACAATCCGGGCTCTCGTCCGAACAGAAGCTGCAGCCCCTGCGCGATCGCATCAACGACCTGAGGCTGAAGGAACAGGAATCACGCCTGGCCGAGGAAGGTTTCGCCCAGCAGCTCGCCGAGGTAGGCGCTGACGAGACAGCGCTGGCAGCACAGATGGAGAAAGGAACGCGGGCGAGCCATCTACAGGCCGAAATAGCCCGCCTGAACGGCGAAATGGCCGCCTTGGGAGCGGTGAATTTGGCGGCACTTGACGAATTGACGGTTGCGCGGGAACGCAAATCCTACCTCGACTCGCAGTCAGCTGATCTCACCGAGGCGCTCGCGACGCTGGAGGGCGCGATCCGCCGAATCGATCGCGAGACTCGCGAACGTCTGCAACAGACCTTCGACCAGGTCAATCGGCATTTCGGTGAAATGTTTCCGCTACTGTTCGGCGGCGGCGAAGCCAGGCTGGAGATGACCGGAGAGGAGATCCTCGATGCCGGCGTCCAGGTAGTAGCCCGGCCGCCGGGCAAGCGTAATTCGTCGATTCACCTGCTCTCTGGCGGCGAGAAGGCGCTGACCGCACTATCGTTGGTATTCTCGATGTTCCAGCTCAATCCCGCGCCGTTCTGCCTGCTCGATGAGGTGGATGCACCGCTCGACGACAACAACACCGTGCGTTTCTGCGAGCTAGTGAGGAAAATGTCCGAGTCGACCCAGTTCCTGTTCATCACCCATAACAAGATCACCATGGAATTCGCGCAGCAGTTGATCGGAGTCACCATGCAGGAGCAGGGCGTCTCCCGGGTGGTAGCCGTCGATATCGAAGAGGCCTTGCGGTTACGGGAAGAGGCAGCGGCCTGACCGGCGCTGGGCTCGGCACCCGACGGGAAGACAATGAGTGATTTGCAACTCGGTCTGGCGATCCTCGGGCTGATGGTCATTGTCGGCGTGGTGGTGTTCAACTGGTGGCAGGAACGGCAGTTCCACAACCGCGCCCGGCGCGACCGTCTGCCGCCCGAGACGGACGTTCTGCTGCCGGCCGAAACGGCTGCTGCGCCCGGCGCGCCGCAGCAGCCGCAGACCCGGATCGAGCCGCAACTGGACACGCTGGCGGCCGCCGAGAGGCTCGTCATCGAAGCTGACGGTCCCGATCCAGCGCTCGATTACATTGCCGAGCTGCGCGCCGGCGAAGCGATCGCGGCAGCGGCGGTTTCGCAGCTGGCTTCTTCCCTCGGGCAAGTCGGTAGGCGCATCGTGCTCGCGGGCTACGACCACCATGCCAAGACCTGGGAGGCCCTGGGAGAGGGCGACCGCGGCTACACTTCATTGCGCGCCGGGTTGCAGCTCGTCGACCGCAGCGGCCCGGCAAGCATCGAGCAGTTGCAAACCTTCCAGAGCCTCATCCGGCAACACGCCAAGCAGATGTCTGCCATCGTCGACCTGCCGGACATCGACTCCGCTATCTCGCATGCGGGGCAACTCGATGCGTTCTGCTCCGACGTCGACGTGGTGATCGGCATCAACGTGATCGCCCATGCCGGGCAGGTGTTCCATGGCACCCGGGTCCGGGCCCTTGCGGAGGCCAGCGGGCTGAAGCTGCAGGCGAACGGAGTGTTCGTCTGTCCGGACGAGGAAGGTTCCCCGCTCTTCACCCTCGACAATCAGGAAGCGAAGCCCTTCCTGATCGAGCAGATCAGGCATATCACTACTCCAGGAATTACCTTCCTGCTCGATGTGCCGCGCGCGCGCGACGGCTTGAAGGTGTTTGACCGCATGGTGGCCCTGGGCCGGCAGTTCGCGGATTCCCTCGACGGCCTGCTGGCCGACGACAATCGCCAGCTGCTGAGCGATGCCGGGCTGGACCAGATCCGGACCCAGCTGCGAGGCATCTACAACCAGATGGAGGCGAGGGGGCTGCCGGCTGGAGGTCCGGGCGCGATGCGGCTGTTCGCCTGATGTCGGTACCGTCCTCCGCCTCGAGGCGCGCCGCCGACCTGAGGCGGACGATCGACCAGGCCAACTACGACTACTACGTCAAGGATTCGCCGACCCTGCCGGACGCGGAGTACGACCGCCTGTTTCGCGAACTCGAACAGCTCGAGGCCGAGTATCCGCAACTCGCCGTCCGCGACTCTCCGACCCGCCGGGTGGGTGTGACGCCGCTTGCCGCTTTCGCGGCAGTCAGCCACTCCACGCCCATGCTCTCGCTTAACAATGCATTCGGCGAGGATGAAGTGGCGGCGTTTGATCGCCGGGTGCGTGAGACACTCGGGGCCGAAGACGAAATCGACTATTCGGTCGAGCCCAAGTTCGACGGCCTGGCGGTCAGTCTTGCCTACTTGGAAGGAGTCCTTGCGCTCGGCGCCACCCGGGGCGACGGCTATACCGGCGAGGACGTGACCGAAAACCTGCGCACTGTACGCGCGATCCCGCTGCGGCTCGAGCACCGGGAACTGCCGCAAAGGCTGGAGGTGCGGGGTGAGGTTGTCATGTTCAAGCGCGATTTCGAGGCCCTGAACCGCGAGCAGCGGCGCAAGGGCGAAAAAGAGTTCGCCAACCCCCGCAACGCCGCCGCCGGAGCGCTGCGTCAGCTCGATTCGCGCATTACTGCGCAGCGAAGGCTCGCCTTCTTTGCCTATGGTCTGGGCTCGATCGAGGGCGGCAGGATACCAACCGACCGGCACAGTCGGCAGCTCGATTACCTGGAGCAACTGCGCTTGCCGGTAAGCCGCGAGCGCAAGGTGGTCCGGGGAAGGCAGGAACTGCTCGACTACTACGCCGACATCGGGCGACGGCGCGATGCGCTGCCTTACGTGATCGACGGCGTGGTCTACAAGGTGGACGACCTCGCGGCCCAGGCAAGACTCGGGTTTGTATCCCGAGCGCCGCGTTTTGCGATCGCCCACAAGTATCCGGCGCAGGAGGAGGTCACCGAGGTACTGGATATCGACGTCCAGGTTGGCCGCACCGGCGCCTTGACTCCGGTCGCCAGGCTCAATCCGGTATTCGTCGGCGGCGTGACGGTCACCAACGCCACCCTGCACAACGAGGACGAAGTCAGGCGCAAGGATGTGCATATCGGCGACCTGGTGGTCGTGCGCCGCGCGGGAGACGTCATCCCCGAGGTGGTGGGCGTGGTGAGAGATCGCAGGCCGGCCAACGCGCGCGCGTTCAGGATGCCCGACAAGTGCCCGGTATGCGGTTCGCGGGTCGAGCGCCTGGAAGACGAAGCCATAGCCCGCTGCACCGCCGGGTTGTACTGCCCGGCGCAGCGCAAGCAGGCGCTTCTGCACTTTGCTTCGCGGCGAGCAATGGATATCGAGGGGTTGGGAGACAAGCTGGTCGATCAACTGGTCGAGAAGGAACTGGTCGAGACGCCGGCGCATCTGTACCGGCTTGATGCCGATATCCTTGCCGGCCTCGACCGCATGGCCGAGAAGTCTGCGGCAAAGCTTGTCGACGCCATCGACAGAAGCAGGAACACGACACTTGCCCGGTTCGTCTACGCGCTTGGGATTCGAAACGTCGGCGAGGCCACGGCAAGAGACCTTGCCCGCCACTTCGGAACACTGGAGGGGCTGATGGCGGCGGATGAAGAGCAGCTTCAGGAGGCACCTGACGTCGGGCCGGTGGTCGCCGCGAGCATCGCCCGTTTCTTTCGCGAGCCGCACAACCGGGCGGTCATCCGGGAACTGCGCAAAGCCGGCGTGGCCTGGAAGGATCAGGCTCCGGGCAGCCGGGCGGCCGTGTCGACGCTTGGCGGCAAGACATTCGTGCTGACCGGCACGTTGCCGAACCTGACTCGCGAAGAGGCGGCCGCCAGGATCGAGTCGGCAGGCGGAAAGGTAACCGGCAGCGTTTCGCACAGGACCGACTACGTGGTGGTGGGAGCCGAACCGGGAAGCAAGTATGACGCGGCAGTGAAACTGGGAATCGCTGTGCTCGACGAGGAGCGGTTGCTAGAATTGCTGGCCGATTCCAGCCGAGAGCCCCGAAGAGACTAGCTTGAACAAGATAACCAAAGCAGTGTTTCCCGTGGCCGGCCTCGGCAGCCGTTTTCTTCCGGCGACGAAGGCGAATCCGAAGGAGATGCTGCCGATCGTTGACAAGCCCCTCATTCAGTACGCGGTGGAGGAAGCGGTCGAGGCCGGAATCACTCAGATGGTATTCATCACCGGTCGCAACAAGCGCGCTATCGAGGACCATTTTGACAAGGCTTACGAACTGGAGGCCGAACTTCAGGCCCGCGGCAAGTCGCGGCTTCTGGAGCAGGCGCGCGACATCCTCCCAAAGGAAGTGAGCTGCATCTACGTGCGCCAGGCCGAAGCGCTCGGGCTCGGACACGCCATCCTGTGCGCCCGCCCGGTGGTGGGCAACGAGCCCTTCGCGGTAGTCCTGGCCGATGATCTGATCGATGCCAGCCCCGGTGTTATGAAGCAGATGACCGACATCTATTCGCGTGAGCGCTGTTCGCTCATCGCTGTGCAGAACGTGCCCAGGCAAGAATCCGCTTCCTACGGAATCGTACGGACTGAGCAGGGCGAGCGCGGCATGCACCGTATCACCGGCATAGTCGAGAAACCGGAGCCGGAGGCGGCGCCGTCCACCCTCGCAGTGGTCGGGCGTTACATCCTCACTCCCGATATCTTCGGGCACCTTGAGCGGGTGACTCCGGGCGCAGGCGGGGAGATTCAACTGACCGACGGCATCGCGGCGCTGCTGGCCGGGCAGCGCGCGCTGGCCTACGAGTTCAGTGGCGTGCGCCACGACTGCGGCTCGAAGCTCGGATACCTGCAGGCGAACGTGCTTTACGCGATCCGTCACCCCGAAGTGGGGCTGGAATTCGGCGAGTTCCTGCGAGCGACAGCGGGCGAACAGAAGCCTAAACGCGGCAGATGATCGACGCCCAAAGGGCCTGGCGGATCCTTCGCGAGGCCGATCTCGTGTGCGACGAGACGCTGGCGAGGGCAGCGGTCGAGCGCCTGGCGGCCGACATAACCGCACGCTTGCAGGCCGCCATGCCGCTCGTCCTGTGCGTAATGGGTGGTGGAGTGGTGTTCACCGGGCAGTTGCTTCCCCGGCTGCGCTTCCCGCTTGAACTGGACTACATTCACGTCACCCGCTATGCCGGCGACACGCGCGGCGGTGAGATTCAGTGGAAGGTGGAGCCGCGTTCCAGCGTGCGCGAGCGCGTTGTGCTGGTGGTCGACGATGTGCTCGACGAAGGCCGTACACTGGCCGCGGTGCGCGAACGGCTGCTGCGGGAAGGCGCGAAGGAAGCGCTGATCGCCGTCTTCTGCGAAAAGGACCTGGGCCGGGCCAAGCCGGTGCGTGCGGATTTTGTTGGCGTGGTGCTGCCGAACCGCTATCTGTTCGGATTCGGAATGGACGTCAATGGCGCTTGGCGCAACCTGCCGGCTGTCTATGCCGTGAAGGATTGAAAGGACAAGATGCTGGGAATAATCGGCGGGAGCGGGCTTACCCAGCTCTCCAACCTGCAGGCCATGAGGCGAGAGGCAGTGCGTACGCCTTACGGCGAACCGTCGGGGGCGGTGACGCTGGGCAAGCTCAACGGCCGCGAGGTGGCGTTTATCGCCCGCCACGGCTACGGCCACACCATACCGCCGCACGCGGTGAACTATCGCGCCAACATCTGGGCGCTGCACTCGCTCGGCGTCGAACGCGTCGTTTCGGTTGCCTCGGTCGGCGGCATCCGTGCCGATATGAAGCCCGGTGCGATAGCCGTGCCACACCAGATAATCGACTATACGCACGGCCGCAGGCAGACGTTCTTCGACGGCCCGGACAATCCGGTCACCCACGTCGATTTCACCCATCCCTACTGCGAGAAACTGCGCCAGGCCTTGCAGCGGGCGGCCAAGGCAGCGGGGCTGCCTCTGTTGGCCGACGGCGTCTATGCCGCCACTCAAGGCCCGAGGCTTGAAAGCGCTGCCGAAATTAATCGCCTGGAACGCGACGGCGCCGATATGGTTGGCATGACCGGAATGCCGGAAACTGGTCTCGCCCGCGAGATCGGACTGTGCTATGCGACCGTGGCCGTGATCGTGAACTGGGCGGCGGGTCGCGGCGACAGCGCCGAAATCGTTCACCTGGAGTCCATTCGCGCGGTGCTCACCGAAGCCATCGGTACCGTGCGAGTGCTCCTCGAGGCACTGGTGGAAGACGATGGCGGTTAGAAACGTGTTGCGCATGGGCGACCCGGTGCTCCTGCGCCAATCCAACGCGGTTGAACATTTCGATACCCCGGAACTGCACCAGCTCGTCGCCGACCTCGACGATACGATGCGGGAAAAGAACGGTGCGGGAATCGCCGCCCCGCAGATAGGCGTGTCGCTGCAAGTGGTTGTTTTCGGGGTCGGCGCCAACCCGCGCTACCCCGATGCCGAGCAGGTGCCTTACACCGTGTTGATCAACCCGGTGCTCGACCCGCTGGGCATCGATATGGAAGAAGGCTGGGAAGGTTGCTTGTCGGTGCCCGGCATGAGAGGACTGGTCCCGCGCTACAGGTCCCTTCGCTATCGCGGCTTCGACCAGTACGGCCAGTCGATCGACCGCACCGTCAGCGGGTTCCACGCGCGAGTGGTGCAGCACGAAACCGACCATCTCCTGGGTATTCTGTACCCGATGCGGATACTCGACCTGCGCAATTTCGGTTTCAACGAAGAGCTCTTCCCAGGGGAGAAGCTGATCGACGAGTAACGGCAGCCGCCGTGCCCCTAGGCCGACGGCTGAAGTTCCCGGATCAGTTCGGCCTCGAGTCTTACTACGGTCTTCGGGGCGTTGAGCGCTTCGCCGCTGACCAGAAACGAATCCTCCGCCCGCTCTCCCAGTGTATTGATCTTGGCCGTGAAGACGCTTATTCCGAACGAGTCAAGCACGCGCGCGACGCGGTAGAGCAGGCCCGGTCGGTCCCCGGCAATGATGCTCAGGTAGTGGTAGAGACCTTTTTCGTCCGGCCGGATCTGCACTTCCGGAGTGATCGGGAAGTTGCGCAGTTGCCTCGACAGCCGGGAGCGGCCTGGCGGTGGCAGCGGCCCATGGGCCTGCAGCCGCGCGGTCAGCTCGTGCTCGATGTAGCTGATGAGGTCGCGGTAGTGCAAAGTGGCTTTTGACGGGTCCATCACCTGGAAGGTGTCAAGGGCATAGCCGTGGCGCGTGGTGTAGATCTTCGCCTCGGCAATGCTGAAGTTCGTGGTCGCAAAGAAACCGCAGATGCGGGCGAACAGCGATTTCTCGTCGGGAGAATAGATCATGACCTGAAGTCCCTCGCCGATCGGCGAAAGACGGGCTTTGACGATGGGCGCTTGAGCCACGACCCGGTAATTGAGCAGCCGGGTGTGCCAGGCTATCTCCCGCTCGTCGTGGCGCAGGAAGTAGCTGTCATCGAGCTCTTGCCAAAGGGGCTTGTGGGCCTGCTCTGGAATCGCATAAGCGCGCAGCTGCTCCAGCACCCGAGCCTGTTTGGCGTGCAGCGTGTTCTCCCCGGGCTCGGATCCAGGGGCGAATCGGCGGCGGGCAAGGCGGAACAGGTCCTCCAGCAGCTTCGCTTTCCAGGCGTTCCAGACCTTTGGGCTGGTGCCGCGGATATCAGCGACAGTCAGAAGGTACAGGGCCACCAGACGGCGATCGGTCCTCACGCTGTCGACGAACGCCGCGATCACGTCCGGATCGGCAAGATCTTCCTTCTGGGCGACTCCTGACATATGGAGATGGTGCTTGACCAGCCAGGCGACAAGATCGCTGTCTTGCTTCGGCATCCCGTGGTCGCGGCAGAATCGCCGCGCATCGACCATGCCGAGACTCGAGTGATCTCCGCCGCGGCCCTTGGCGATGTCGTGGAACATCCCGGCGACGTACAGCACTTCGGGGCGTTCAAACTCGGCGATCAGGCGGCTGCACAACGGGTACTCATGCGCCATCTCCGGTACGGCGAAACGGCGCAGATTGCGAACAACCATGAGGATATGCTCGTCCACCGTGTAGACGTGGAACAGGTCATGCTGCATCCGCCCGACGATGCGGCCGAAGACCGGAAGATACCGGCCGAGGATCCCGTACTGGTTCATTCGCCGCAGCGTGTGGGTGAGCCCCGTCGGCTGCCGCAGCATCTCCATGAACCGGGAGCGGTTCACCGGATCGCGGCGGAATGATGCGTCTATCCTGTCTCGCGAATGCCACAGCGCGCGCATCGTCCCGACAGCAAGTCCTTTGACTTCGTGATGCTGCTGCCACAGGAGGAACACTTCGAGGATTGCCGTCGGCTCGCGGGCGAAGACCCCGGGTCCGCGCGTTTCCAGCAGTTCGCCGCGAATCTGGAACCGGTCATTGAGTACTTGCGGCGCGCCGGCCGGAAGCGGAAAGATGCGGGCGCGCAGGTTCTGGAGGACTATGGTGTTTAGCAGGGTCACCGCCTTGACGGTGGTGTAGAAGCGCTGCATGAGCTGTTCGCTCGCGCGCCTTGCATCGGTGTCCTCGAGGCCGTATCGGGCGGCGAGCGCTCCCTGGTAGTCGAAAAGCAGCCGGTCTTCGCGACGGTTGGCGATGTAGTGCAGCCGGATGCGCAACTCCGCGAGCATCGACTCGTGGCGCTTGAGCTGCACCGCTTCTTCGGAAGTCAGGATGCGCTGGCGTACCAGATCGGTCCAGGAAGCACCCAGGCCGGCTGCGCCGCCGATCCAGAGAATATTCTGCAGGTCACGCAGCCCTCCCGGGCCTTCCTTGACGTTGGGTTCGAGGTTGTAAGCCGTATCGTGAAAGCGAGTATGACGCTGCTGCTGCTCGAGAACCTTGGCTTCGACGAAGTACCCGATGTTCAGATCGGCGCGCATTGCCTCGGAAAGGCGCCGGTACAGCCGCCGGTCACCAACGATCAAGCGCGACTCGAGCAGACTGGTGCATACGGTGACGTCTCGCGCCGCTTCCTCCCTGCACTGCTCGATGGTGCGCACGCTGTGGCCGGCCTCCAGGCCGATGTCCCACAGGAGGCCGACGAGTTCCTCCACACGCTGCCGCCCCGGCTCCGCGAGTGAATCGGGCAGCAGGACCAGGACGTCGACATCGGAGTACGGATACAGAGTACCGCGGCCGAAGCCTCCCACGGCCACCAGCGCCAACTCGCCCGGCTGACCCGTACGCATCCAAAGTTCGCGCAGAATCGTGTCCACAAGCGCGCTGTGGGCGGCCACAGTGCGCCGCGCGTCGCCGCGTTCATCGAACACGGTTCGGATCGAGTCTCGGCCTTGCTCCAGCGCAGCCCGCCACTGCGCCAGCCAGGAGCCGGTTGCGGGGCGGGAAGACACCTGCAGCCGCGGCGCGGACATGCTTCTCAGTGGGCAGAAGAGGGTGGGGGTGGCGCGCCGGTGGAGAAGGTGAGCACCTCGAAGCCCTGGTCTGTGACCAGCACCGTGTGCTCCCATTGCGCCGAAAGGCTGTGATCCTTGGTCACGACCGTCCAGCCATCGGCAAGCTGACGGATCCCGGGCTTTCCGGCGTTGATCATCGGCTCGACGGTGAAGATCATTCCTGGCTGCAACTTCAGGCCGGTCCCCGGCTTGCCGTAGTGCAGGACCTGCGGCTCCTCGTGGAACCGACGACCGATCCCGTGGCCGCAGAACTCGCGCACGACGCTGTAGCCATGCTCCTCGGCGCAACTCTGTATCGCGTGACCGACATCGCCGAGGCAGGCGCCCGCCCTGACCTGCCTGATGCCGCGCCACATGCACTCGTAGGTGACATCACACAGGCGGCGTGCCTGTATGGACGGCTCGCCGACATAGAACATGCGGCTGGTGTCGCCGTGAAACCCGTCCTTGATGACCGTGATGTCGATATTCACTACGTCACCCGCCTTGAGCTTTTTTGGTCCGGGTACGCCATGACACACCACGTGATTGACGGACGTGCAGATCGATCTTGGGTAGGGTTGATATCCTGGAGGCGCGTAGTTCAGCGGCGCCGGAACCACATGCTGCACGTTGACCATGTAATCATGGCACAGTGAGTCGAGCTCTTCGGTGGTGATGCCCGGTTTGACCAAAGGCGCGACGTAGTCGAGAACCTCGGCAGCGAGCCTGCCGGCAACCCGCATCTTCTCGATTTCCTCTGGCGACTTGATGATGACTGACATATCCGGATTTGCGCGCGCCTGCGCATAATAGCATCGGCCAGCGAGCGGACGGACGGGGAAACCGGGATGGATTTCGCAACCAGCCTCGAGCATCGAAGGTTGCGAGATGCCGATGAGCCCTGCTGCGGAGAGCGCGGTCAATGCGGCAATCGAGTGGCTCCCCGACCTGGGCTCGAACCAGGGACCTGCGGATTAACAGTCCGTCGCTCTACCGACTGAGCTATCGGGGAACGCGAGAGGCGCGTATCATAGTGACTCGCCTGTTCACGGTCAACCGACTGCCATTTCGATCACGGCAGTCGACGCAACACCATCTTCTGCAGCCCTCGATTGACCTGGCGTTGCGGCAGGAAACCGCGCTCTTTACTCGATGAGTTCCAGCCAGTCTCGAAGCATCCAGTTCCCGGTGCGCTCATTGTCCGGCGCGGCATTGTTCTGGCGAGCGCTGATCGCGCGGTCGGCGAGAAGCCGCCTGACCAGAACTGCCCTGGCGGTTGTGGCCGTTGTTGCGATCGCTCCGTACCTGATTCCCTCGACTTTGATCGCGCCGCGGATCGAGCGGCTGGTGTCCGACAGATTGCGCGAACCGGTAGGAATCGCGAGCGCTCGTCTGCATGCCTTGCCCCGGCCGCACGTGACACTGCACGACATCGTAATTGGCAGACGGCCTTATCTGAGCGTCGAAAGGCTGTCGGTCACGCCGCGCATCGGCGCCATCCTGAGCGAACGCAAGATCCTGCGCAGCATCGAGCTGCAGGGCGTGATTGTCCGCCAGCCGCTGTTCGAACGGATCGAGCGCTGGACCGCCCGAGGCGACGGGCCGGCGCTGCAGGTGGAGCGCATCCGGCTGCGCGGCACGGATCTGAAACTGAATAGCGCAGACTTGAACGGAATCGACGCCGACGTGCGGCTTGCACCGGGCAACGTGGTGTCCTCGATGCTGGTGTGGATCGAAGGCGGACGGGTTACGCTTTCCCTGACTCCTGCGGGCGAGGGCTACGCCGTGAACCTCAGCGCCCGGAACTGGCCGGTCCCGGCCACCGGCCTTACTGTGGCTTCGCTCGACGCCAATGGCAGGCTCACAGCCGACAGTCTGGACCTCCCCTCGGTCGGGGGTGTGGTCTACGGCGGCAGTCTCGTCGGGCAGTTGAGCCTCTCCTGGAAGTCCGGGTGGAAGCTCGTCGGCCAGCTCGGGCTGCGCGATGCCGACCTGAAACCGATCGCTGCGGTCTACAGCCAGAGATCGGCGATCAGCGGGCGCTTGGACGCAGCCGCTGCGATGGACATGCGGGCCGAGAATGCAGCGGCAATGGCTGCCGCACCCAATATCGCAGTCGATTTTGAGGTCAGGAACGGGGTACTGCATGGAATTGATCTCGTGGCTGCGGCCAGACTCCTGCCGGGCAAGAAAGAGCCAGATCCGGGGGACACCCGGTTCGACCGCTTTTCTGGGCATCTGCTGGTTGACGCCGAGGGTTTTCACTTCAGTGGACTGAAGATTGCCTCCGGCGTGATGGACGCCGAGGGCTTCTTGACGATTTCGCCGAGGAAGGAGCTAGCGGGCCGGATCGAAGCCGCCGTCAGGGGCACAGGCTCTTTGGTGGGGACCCCGCTCGCAGTGTCGGGCACGGTCGACTCTCCGCGCGTGCTACCGACCAAGGGCACCCTGGCCGGCGCCGCGGCGGGAACCTTGCTGCTCGGCCCGGTTGTGGGGACTACCGTCGGGATGAAAGCCGCTCAGATGGCCGAGCGCTTGTTCGGCAGAAAGCCCCCACAAGCCAAGGAACAACCGGTGCGCAGCGGCGCTGCCGGGACACAACCTGATCTTTCCGGCGCACCCCGGAAAACAGAAGTCGAAGCGCAACCCGGGAGGCGTTGAAGTCGCTCAGCGGATCACACTGGCAATCGCATCAGCAACATAGTCGATGTTGCCCGAATTTAGCGCCGCCACGCAGATTCGCCCTGTATCCACCGCATAGACCGCGTGTTCCTCCCGCAGGCGTTGCACCTGAGCCTTGGTGAGCCCCGAGTAGGAAAACATCCCGCGCTGGCGCAGCACGAAGCTGAAGTCCTTGCCTGGGGCGCGGGCATGGATCCTGTCGACCAGTTGTGCGCGCATCGAGCGGATGCGGTCGCGCATCTGCGCCAGCTCCGTTTCCCAGATCGCTCGCAGTTCCTGGTTGGCGAGGACCGCGGTAACAATCTGACTGCCATGTGCAGGCGGGTTGGAGTAGTTGGTTCGCACGATGCGCTTGAGCTGGGACAGCACGCGAGCGCATTCCTCGGTGCCTTCGGCGAGCACCGACAGCGCGCCCACCCGCTCACCGTAGAGCGAGAAAGACTTGGAAAACGAACTCGAGACGAACAATGGCCCTCCGGCAAGAGCGAATCTGCGCACTGTCTCACCGTCGGCCTCGAGTCCGGCGCCGAAGCCCTGATAGGCGATGTCGACAAACGGGATCAGGCCCCGGCCGGTCACGATGCGGATCACCTCGGTCCACTGCTCCGGCTGCAGATCCACCCCGGTCGGGTTATGGCAGCAGGCATGCAGCACCACGATCGAGCCCGGTGCAATGGTCTGCAGGCAATCGATCATGGCGGCAAAGCGCAGACCGTGGGAAGCCGCCTCGTAGTATGGGTAGAAATTCACCTGGAAGCCTGCGGCTTCGAAAAGCGCCCTGTGGTTCTCCCAGCTTGGGTCGGAAATCCACACCTGCACATCAGGCAGCAGGCGGCGCAGGAAATCCGCCCCGATCTTCAGGCCTCCGGTGCCACCCAGCGCCTGGACGGTGACCACTCGTTTCCCGCTCACCGCCGGCGAATCCACGCCGAATACCAGGGCCTGTACTGCCGTGTCGTACGCCGGCAGCCCGTCTATGGGCAGGTAACTGCGCGGAGCGGCCTTCTCCACCAGTTGTTGTTCGGCGCGGCGCACGCATTCCAGCAGCGGTACCTTGCCGTTGTCGTCGTAGTAGACGCCAACGCCGAGATTGACCTTGGCGGGTCTCGAGTCGGCGCTGAACAGTTCGGTAAGGCCGAGGATGGGATCACGCGGTGCCATTTCAACGCGTGAAAGGGGAGAGGTAGCCATGGGGGAAGCCAGCGAAAAGGCGCGCAGGAAGCGAAGACGGCGCGAATTGTACCGTACGACGCTGGGCGGGCATCCGCGGGACATGGGAAAATCAACAATCTTTGTTCGCTTTCTGTCATGAACCCGCCGAGCACCCCGGTCCAGGCGCGCGTGGTCGATTTTCCCCACAGCCCGTTCAGGCTGCATCAGCCATTCGAGCCTGCCGGGGACCAACCGGAAGCGATCGAGGCGCTGCTAAGAGGTATCGGGGACGGCCTGCAGTTCCAGACTCTGCTCGGCGTCACCGGCTCCGGCAAGACCTACACCATGGCCAATGTCATCGCCCGCACTGCCCGGCCGACCATCGTGATGGCACCGAACAAGACCCTGGCCGCCCAGCTCTACTCCGAGTTCCGCGAGTTCTTTCCGGAGAATGCCGTTGAGTACTTCGTCTCCTATTATGACTACTACCAGCCGGAGGCCTACGTTCCTTCCCGCGACCTGTACATCGAGAAGGACTCGAGCATCAACGAGCATATCGAGCAGATGCGGCTGTCGGCGACCAAGTCATTGCTCGAACGCGAAGACTGCGTGATCGTGGCTACCGTATCGTGCATCTACGGCATTGGCGATCCGGTGGATTACCACGGGATGATCCTGCACCTGCGCGAAGGGGAGCATCTTGGCCAGAGAATGATCATTTCCCGTCTTGCGGAGATGCAGTACCAGCGCAACGAGCTCGACTTCCGCCGCGGAACATTCCGCGTGCGTGGCGACGTGCTCGACATCTTCCCCGCGGAGAACTCGGAACTGGCGTTACGACTTTCGCTGATCGATGAGGAAGTCGAGAGTTTGACGCTGTTCGATCCCCTGACGGGCCGGATTGCACAGCGTATCCCGCGCTATACCGTCTACCCGTCGAGCCACTACGTAACGCCGCGTTCCACCACTCTGCGCGCCATCGAGGCGATCAAGCTCGAGCTGGCCGAACGCGTCCACGCCTTCCGGACGCAGGGCAAGCTGCTGGAAGCGCAACGGATCGAACAGCGCACGCGCTTCGACCTGGAAATGCTCAACGAGCTGGGCTTCTGCAAGGGGATCGAGAATTACTCGCGTCACCTGTCCGGGCGAAGAGCGGGCGAGCCGCCGCCCACGCTGATCGACTATCTGCCGCGCAATGCGCTCATGATCATCGACGAGTCACATGTGACCGTACCGCAGATAGGCGGCATGTACCGCGGTGACCGTGCCCGCAAGGAGAATCTGGTCGATTACGGTTTTCGACTGCCCTCGGCGCTGGACAATCGGCCGCTGCGTTTCGACGAGTTCGAGGCGATGATGCCGCAGACAGTGTTCGTCTCCGCCACGCCGGCGGAGTACGAACGGGTGCGCCAGGGGCAAGTGGTCGAGCAGGTGGTGCGGCCGACCGGCCTGGTGGATCCACGGATCGATGTGCGTGCGGCGTCGACGCAGGTAGACGACCTGCTCGCGGAGATCAGCGAACGAGTCAAGCGACAGGAAAGAGTGCTGGTAACCACCCTTACCAAACGCATGGCGGAGGATCTTGCCGACTACCTGGCCGAGCACGGGGTAAAAGTGCGGTATCTGCACTCCGATATCGACACGGTCGAACGCGTCGAGATCATTCGCGACCTGCGGCTTGGGCAGTTCGATGTTCTGGTCGGGATCAACCTGTTGCGCGAAGGGCTGGACCTGCCCGAGGTGTCTCTGGTGGCGATACTGGACGCCGACAAGGAAGGAGTCCTCCGCTCGGAGCGATCGTTGATCCAGACCATCGGGCGCGCCGCCAGGCACATCAACGGTACCGCAATCATGTACGCCGATGCGGTGACGGATTCGATGCGCCGCGCCATCGCCGAGACCGAGCGTCGGCGGAGCAAGCAGAGTGCATTCAATGAAGCGCGCGGCATTACACCCAAGGGCGTATCCAAACGCGTCAAGGAAATGATTGAAGGCGTCTATCAGCCCGGCATGGTGCGCGAGGCGATGGTAGTCGCGCAGCGCCTCGAGTCCTACGGCGCAATGAGCGAGAAGGACGTCGTAAGGCAGCTCAAGCGCGTCGAGCGCGAGATGCTGGATGCGGCCAAGAATCTGGAGTTCGAACGCGCCGCTCAGCTGCGCGACGAGTTGAAGGATCTGAAACGCCTTGCTTTCGGAGTAGACGGGGCGGACCCGCCGGGCGGCAGCAACAGATGGTCTGCGCGTGGCAGGACGCTGCCCGAATCGCGCAAGCGACGGGTTTCGCGAGGCGGATGACCGCGCGCATTTCCTTCGACGCACTCGATTCTGCAGGCATCGATGACCGACCCGACCGCGCTGTTCAAGGTACTGTTCGTTTGCACCGGCAACATCTGCCGTTCTCCGACGGCGGAAGGTGTTTTCAGCACCCTGGTGCGGACCGAGAATCTATCGGAACGGGTCATCGCGGACTCGGCGGGAACCCTCGACTACCATGTCGGCCAGCCGCCGGATCGGCGCGCGATCGCTGCTGCTGAGCGGCGTGGTTATGATCTCTCGCGCTTACGGGCACGGCAATTCTCAGAACGCGATTTCGAGAACTTCGACTACGTCCTGGCGATGGACCGCGACCATTTGTCGCAGCTCAGACGGTGGGCTCCAGGCAAGCACGCCGGCAAGCCAAGACTGTTCCTCGAGTTCAGCCGGCTCGACCCCGGAGGGGAGATACCGGATCCCTACTACGGTGGGCCGCGGGACTTTGAACTCGTCCTCGATCTGGTGGAGGACGCAGCGCGCGGGCTCCTGGGAGAAATCAGACAAAGGCTCGGCCGCTGACCGGTCAAGCCTGCCTGTTTGTAGCGCCTTAGGCCGGATCGCGATCGACCGGTTTGTCTTCCTTTCGGGTCTCGACCTGCACCAACGCCTCTTCGCGAGCAGAGTTTTCCGCTTGAGGCGTCCGGGCTTGCCGCACGGGACGCGGCCGCTCCTCTGCCTCTTCAGCAAGCGGCGCCGCTGCCTCAGGGCGTGTTTCTACCAGGATGAGGTCCGGCGGCAATACTATCGGCTCCATCTTCCAAGAGGGAGGCTGCTGGGCAGACGCCTCGCGGTCTTCGGGACGTTCTTCCTCAGCCTCGGGATCGAGCGGCTCGGAGGATTCTTCCGCCGGCGCGGGCGCCTGCGATAGTTCCTCGGCGGCTGCGACGCGAGGTCCTGCGAATTCTTCTAGCGGAGCGCCCATGGGCTCCAGGTCATCGACAGGCTCTGGTTCGAAACCGCCCCTCGGCGGATCTTCGCCAAGCTCCTGCGGCGGCAAAGGGGTGACAGCCTGGGGTGCCTGTCCCAGGAATTGGGCAGCCGTCGATTGCGGTTGAACCGCTTCCCCCCGTCTTTCGCCGCCGCGTCCCCGCCGCCGCCGCCGCCGCCCTCGACCTTCTCCCTCCTGTTCCGGACGATCGCTCGGCAGGCGCTGCTCGATCGCGGCGTGTTCCGGCCGGACCGCGCGCTGGACGTCTCGCTGTTGCCGCTGTTCCTGTCGGCGCGTTTCCAGTTCCTGCTGGCGTTGACGGTTCTGCTCGCGTTGCTGCTCACGGCGCGAATCTTGGGTACCACGGTGCTCATGGCGCTGACCCTCCGGGCGATCTCTGTTCTTGTCTCTGTCACGATCCCGATCACGGTAGCGATCGCGGCCACGCTCATCGCGGCGCTGGGGGCGCGCCGGCGGCTCTACACGAGGCCCGGTTGGCAGTGGATCGGTGGGCGCTTGTGCCTTGGGAGCCAGCCAGCCAAGTATCTTCTCCAGAATCGAAGGTGCCCTGGGCTCATCCTTGTGCACCACCGGGGCAGGCTGGGCAGGCGTGATGCCCTGCACCGCAGCTTGCGGCTTGACCACTTCGGGCTTCTGCGTCGCCAGTCCCGACTCGGCCTGCTCTGCAGGCACCTCCACTAGCTTGTAGCTGGGCTGCGTAACGTCACTCTGATTCAGTTCGTCATGGCGCAGCCGGGTGACGACATAGTTCGGTGTCTCGAGATGGCTGTTGGGGATGAGCAGCACATTGACCTTCATCCGCTGCTCCATGAGATGGAACTCGCTGCGTTTCTCGTTCAGCAGGTATGTAGCGACATCGATCGGCACCTGGGCATGCACCGCAGCGGTATTTTCCTTCATTGCTTCTTCCTGCAGGATTCGCAGGATGTGCAGAGCGGTCGACTCGACCGAGCGGATGTGACCGGTGCCGCTGCAGCGCGGGCACGATATATGGCTGCTCTCTCCGAGCGATGTCTGCAGTCGCTGGCGGGAAAGCTCCAACAGCCCGAATCTCGATATCTTGCCGGTTTGCACTCGTGCGCGATCGTACTTGAGCGCGTCGCGCAGGCGGGTCTCGACATCGCGCTGATTCCTGCCGCTTTCCATGTCGATGAAATCGATCACCACCAGCCCGCCAAGGTCACGCAGCCGCAGCTGCCTTGCAAGCTCGTCGGCTGCTTCGAGGTTGGTGCGAAGCGCGGTCTCCTCGATGTCACTGCCCCTGGTGGCCCGCGCCGAATTGACGTCGATCGCCACCAAAGCCTCGGTGTGGTCGATGACGATCGATCCGCCGGAGGGCAGCGGTACTTGGCGGGAATAGGCAGTCTCGATCTGGTGCTCGATCTGGAAGCGCGAGAAAAGCGGAACGTCGTCCTTGTAGAGCTTTACCCGGTTGACGTTCTGGGGCATGACGTGCCCCATAAATTGCCTCGCCTGTTCGTAGATCGACTCGGTGTCGATCAGCAGTTCACCGATGTCCTGGTGGAAATAGTCGCGGATCGCGCGGATGACCAGGCTGCCTTCCTGGTAGATCAGGAATGCACCGCTTTGCTGTTGCGCCGCGTTCTCGATCGCGCGCCAGAGCTGAAGGAGATAGCTCAGGTCCCAGTTCAGTTCTTCGATCGACCGGCCGATGCCCGCTGTACGGGCAATGATGCTCATTCCCGGCGGCATCTCGAGCTGGGAAATGGTGTCGCGCAGCTCGTTGCGTTCCTCGCCCTCCACGCGACGCGATACGCCCCCGCCGCGCGGGTTGTTGGGCATCAGTACAAGGTAGCGTCCCGCGAGACTTACGAAGGTGGTAAGGGCGGCGCCCTTGTTGCCGCGCTCGTCCTTGTCGACCTGGACGATGAGTTCCCGACCTTCCTTGAGCGCATCCTGGATGCGAACGCGCGCCGGATCGGCTTCGGGGTTCTGGAAATAGGCACGACTGAGTTCCTTGAACGGCAGGAACCCGTGCCGGTCGGCGCCGTAATCGATGAATGCGGCTTCGAGGCTGGGCTCGACCCGGGTTACGACGCCTTTGTAGATGTTGCTCTTGCGCTGCTCTTTCCCAGCGGTTTCAATGTCCAGGTCGAGGAGCTTCTGCCCGTCGACAATCGCGACGCGCAACTCTTCGGCGTGCGTCGCGTTGAATAGCATCCGTTTCATTTCTTGTTCTCCCGCGCTCTGTGCTACCGGGAGGACAAACCTCGCGCCACCCGTTCATCGCAAGGGGCGCCTGTGAACTGTCGACTGTCGGATTCTGCTCAATGAGGGTGAAGAGGACCAGAGTCGGTAGTCTTGGGTTTGTCGATTCGGGCCCTGCGCGCTAGGCGCAGGGCCAGGCAAATCTGCGGTGTTCGGAGCGCGTAAGTCAATTACCATCGCTACTTGTCCGGGTGAGCGAAGTTAACCCGTTTCGACCGGCGGCCAATGCTCGGGCATTCCTGGGCACCGCTCATGCGGCGCGTCGCCAAGTGACCGGCAGATTCTGTCCAGGACCGCTCTGTCGCGTAAGAGTATAAGCAAAATGAACGGCTTAAGCAAAGTCCCGGCTTTATGGACCGAAGTTGACGAGTCGTCGGCCGAGCAACGGGTAGACAATTTCCTGTTACGCAGACTCAAAGGCGTCCCAAAGAGTCATGTCTACCGGATTCTGAGGAGCGGAGAGGTGCGGGTGAACAGCCGCCGGGTCGAGGCGAGTTACCGCCTACAGGTTGGCGACAGGGTGCGCATCCCGCCACTGCGCGTGGCAGCAGCGCGCCGCCGAACGCAGCCCGCTGCGGGCCCGGTGCTCGGCGCCCGCCCGCTGTTCGAGGACGAATGGCTTCTGGCGATCGACAAACCGGCGGGGATCGCCGTGCACGGCGGCAGCGGCGTCGCACTGGGGGTCATCGAACAGTTGCGTGCAGAACGCCCACGTCAGAAGTTTCTCGAGCTGGTGCATCGGCTCGACCGGGAAACCTCGGGTGTGCTGCTGCTCGCCAAGAAACGAACAGCCTTGACCACTGTCCATGCACAGCTACGCGAGGGACACGTCGAAAAGCGCTACCTCGTCCTTGTGCTGGGCCAATGGCAGGACCACAAGCGCAGCGTTGAACTGCCGCTGCACAAGTTCGTCAGCCGCGCCGGCGAACGACGGGTGGTGGTAGACCGGGACGGCGCGGCTGCCCACAGTGTATTCCGCCTGGTGAAGGCCTGGGACCGGTTCAGTCTGCTTGAGGCCGAACTGAAGACCGGCCGTACTCATCAAATTCGTGTCCACCTGGCGCATCTCGGGTATCCCGTTGCCGGCGACGACAAGTACGGCGATTTCTCGGCGAACAAGGAACTGTCCAGGCTAGGGCTGAAGCGAATGTTTCTTCACGCTGCAGTGCTGGGATTGCGTCACCCGGAGAGCGCCGAGCGCGTCAGGATCGAATCGCCCCTGCCCGCGGACCTGAAGTCCTTCGCGCAGAGCCTGGATGCGACCCCCAAGGCGATTGGCGCCCGGCATGGCTAGCCGTTTCGACCTGCTGGTTTTCGACTGGGATGGAACCTTGGTCGACTCGGCTGCGCACATCGTCTCTTCATTGCAGGCGGCATGTCGCGAGCTCGACCTGCCGGTGCCTTCCGACCAGAGCGCCCGGCACGTGATCGGATTGGGGCTGCACGACTCGATCCGCTACATTCTTCCCGATGTTCCGCAGTCGCGATATGCCCAGGTGGCCGAGCGATACAGCGCCCACTACCTGGCGAGGGAGCATGACGTCGGGTTGTTCCCGATGGTAGAGGAGGGACTGGCTCATCTGGACGCTGCGGGCCACCTGCTGGCAGTGGCCACCGGAAAGAGCCGGCGCGGGCTCGATCGTGTACTGACCGCGTTCGGAATGCGAGAGCGTTTTATCGCCACACGCTGTGCCGACGAGGGTTTTCCCAAGCCGCACCCACAGATGCTCGAAGCGTTGATGGCCGCGGTTGGCGTGCGTGCCGAGAGGACGTTGATGATCGGCGATACTACGCATGATCTGCTGATGGCCGCCAATGCCGGGGCAGGTGCGGTGGCCGTGAGCTACGGCGCCCACCCTCAGGAGCAGCTTGCCGGCCTGTCCCCGCTGGCCTGCGTTCCCAGTTTTCCCGATCTGCTGCAATGGCTGGAAGACAACGCCTGATCTGTCGGTCGGAGCAGATCGCCGAGCGCGCCAAAGGCTGGCGCTTCGCTCTAGATACAGGCGTTGGTCGATTGCCCGCTTTCGTGATCCGTTATCGCGGCAAGGTCTACGCCTACGTCAACCGCTGCGCCCACGTCGGCGTCGAGCTGGACTGGGCAGAAGGTGAGTTCTTCGACGTCTCCGGCCTATACTTGGTGTGCGCCACACACGGGGCCGCCTATTACCCGGACTCGGGCCGCTGTGCAGGCGGGCCGTGCAGAGGTAGAAAGCTCCTGACGCTTGAGGTATTCGAGCGCGACGGCGCGGTGTACGTTGTCGAGGAAGAGGAAAAAGGATGATTGAATCCGGAGAAAACTGGGAGCGCGCCGTAATCGAAAAACTCGCCTCGGGGGCGCTACAGGAGCAACGGCGCGCGCGGCGCTGGGGGATTGTCTTCAAGACGTTGACTTTCGTCTACCTGTTCATTCTGCTTTTCATCGCGCTGGGATGGATCGGCCGCACCGATGTCAAGGTGACCGGCCCGCATACCGCGCTGGTTGATCTCGCAGGTGTGATCGCCGTGGACTCCGAGGCGAGCGCCGATGGCGTGGTGGCAGGCTTGCGCGCCGCGTTCAAGTCGAGCGATACCAAGGGAGTCATCCTGCGAATCAACAGCCCGGGCGGAAGCCCGGTACAGGCGGCCACCATCAACAATGAGATCGGAAGGCTTCGCGGACTGCATCCCGACACCCCCCTGTATGCCGTGGTGGAGGACGTCTGCGCCTCCGGTGGATACTATGTGGCCGTGGCTGCCGACATGATCTATGTCGACAAGGCTAGCCTGGTCGGCTCCATAGGCGTGCTGATCGACGGCTTCGGCTTTACCGAGGCGATGAACAAGCTCGGCATCGAGCGACGGCTTCTGGCCGCGGGCGACAACAAGGGTTTTCTTGACCCGTTCTCTCCGCTCGACTCGAAGCAGCGAGACTACGCGCGCCAGATGCTGGGCGAGATCCACCAGCAGTTCATCGCTACGGTGAAAAAGGGTCGTGGCGGGCGACTCAAGGATCAACCTGAGCTGTTTTCGGGACTGATGTGGACCGGGGAGAAAAGCATCGAGCTGGGCTTGGCCGATGCGATCGGTAGCGTGGACTTCGTCGCGCGCGAGGTCATCAAGGCCGAAGAAATCGTGAACTTCAGCCGCCGAGAGAGCCTGCTCGAACGCCTCGTACGCCGCCTCGGTGTGGCGATGGGCGAGGCGCTCGTCAGGGCTGCTTCTCCCGGCGCGATCCGTTAAGCGACAAGAGCAGGAAGGTCGCCGGCCGGCCCGCGAGTGCCGGCCGAACGGCCTCCCGCCATTGCGAAACGGCCCCGGTGTGAATCCATTCGGTGGCGAGCGTCAGATCGACCGCCACGCAAAGCAGCGTATCGGCTCTGCAAGCGGACAGAAGCGCGTCCAACAGCCGGTCGTTCCGATATGGCGCCTCGATGAAGATCTGGGTCTCGCGCTGCCTTCGCGCCCGTTCCTCAAGCGCCCGAATCGCGGCCTCTCTTTGCGGCGAGCGTTGCGGCAGATAGCCGCAGAAAGCGAAGCGCTGGCCCTCCAGTCCGCAAGCCATGAGGGCGAGCAAGATCGAGGACGGCCCGACCAGCGGCACGACCTGAACCCCTTGTGCATGGGCATGCCGTACCAGTGCTGCGCCCGGGTCGGCAACCGCCGGGCACCCCGCCTCCGACAGCAGCCCGACGTCGCTGCCTGCCATCAGCGGCGCCAGCAACCTGGGGATATCCGACTCCCGAGTGTGCTCGTTGAGTTCGCGCAGTTCGAGCGACTGCAGGGCGGTTTCTAGCCCTGCCCTGCGAAGTACCTGTCGCGCGGTCTTGGCGTTTTCCACCACGAAGCGCTTCAGTGCCCTCACCTCCGGCGGCAGGCAGGAAAGATACCTCTCGCAATGACCGTCGACCCCGAGCGGGGAGGGGACTAGGTATAGCCGCCCTAGAGCTCGAATCGGTTGCATACTCGGCCTGGCGATCAGGGAGCTTCGATGCCTTCTCGGCGCAGCATGCGCGCGAGCGCAATCAGCGGCAAACCGACGAGCGCGGTCGGATCGACTGTTTCCATGGCTTCAATCAACGTGATTCCCAGTCCTTCAGATTTGGCGCTGCCGGCACAGTCGTAGGCCGGCTCCTTGCGCAGGTAACGCTCGATCTGAGCGTCGTCGATCCGCCTGAAGAGCACTCGTGTGAGCACCACTTCGGTCTGCAATCTGCCGCTGGCCGATTCGAGCAGCGTTACCGCGCTGTGGAAGAGCGCACTGCGTCCGCTGAGGAGACGCAGCTGCCGCACGGCCGTCCTGTGTTCAAGCGGCTTGTCCAGGCGCCTGCCGTCGCACTCCGCTACCTGGTCCGAGCCGACAATGAGATGTTCCGGGAAGCGCTGCTTTGCCGCCTGGGCCTTGAGCAGCGAAAGGCGCGCAGCGGTAGCGGCGGATGGCTCTCCTGGAACCGCGGACTCGTCTACCTGCGGGGAGAAAACCACGAAGGGGATCATAAGCCTTTCAAGCAGCGCCTGGCGGTAGGCGGATGTTGAGGCCAGTACCAGACGCGATCCGGTTTTCTGTTCCAAGATTTTGTTTTGACAGGGTTGTTCAAACTCAATATTATGCGCGCCTTATGTCCGGACGGCCCGTCGTCAACAGCGTCGATTTCGCTCGACTGACTGCTACGTTGAAGGGCGAAGTGCCGGTCGCTGAGCTCACGCGACTGCACGACATGCTGGCGCAACGTTCAGGATCGCTTTCCTACGTGCTGTCCGGGTCGATTGGCGCGGATGGACGGCCGCACCTGTTACTCAAGCTCTCGGGTCGGCTAAGTCTGACTTGTCACAGGTGCCTCGAGGCGCTGGAGCAGCGCTTGGACTCTCAGCGCGAGTTCGTGCTGGTGATGCCCGGCGAGCCTGAAACCGATGTTGCGGATGAGGCCGAAACAGTCGAGCATGTACCGGCTGATCGCCAATTGGATGTCGTCGGGCTGATTGAAGAGGAAACACTGCTGCAGCTGCCGATATCGGCGATGCATGCCGAAGGAAGCTGCAGGCTCGCCGGTTCCACGGGTAGCGGGGGCGACAGGAGCTCGCCGTTCGTCGCGCTCGCGGCCTTGAAATCGAAACCCAGGAATTGAAGGAGTCCAAGTCATGGCAGTCCAGCAGAACAAGAAGTCCGCGGCACGTCGCAACATGCGACGGGCCCATGATTTTTTGACCAATCCTCCGCTCGCCGTCGAGCCAACGACCGGGGAAACCCATCTGCGTCACCACATCAGCCCGAGCGGCTACTACCGCGGCAAAAAAGTCATCAAGTCCAGGGACGAAGAGTAGAGGCACGCATGCCGGAGCGCCCGGCGTGCAGTCGCCGGCCAGCAGCCCGAACACAGGTCCAGTTGGCATCTGCCTTTGATCGGCTCGCGCCGCGGGGGGCGCATCCAGTCGGAGTGGCGGCATGACGGTTACCATCGCGCTTGACTGCATGGGCGGCGACCACGGACCCTCGATCACTGTGGCGGCCGCGCTGCGCTTCCTGGAGCGCGAGGCGCAGGCGCGGATCGTTCTGGTCGGCCGAAGCGATATCCTGGAAGTCGAGCTGAGACGGCACCACGTCGGGGTAGATGAACGCCTGCGGATACAGGCTGCTTCCGAGATAGTCGAGATGGACGAGCCGCCGGCACAGGCGCTGCGCGGCAAGCGCGATTCCTCGATGCGAGTCGCCGTCGATCTGGTAAAGGAAGGTGTGGCTGACGCCTGCGTCAGCGCGGGCAATACCGGAGCGCTGATGGCTATCTCGCGCTTCGTCCTGAAAATGTTGCCGGGAATCGAGCGCCCGGCCATCGCCTCCTTCCTTCCCACTCTGACCGGGCGCACCTGCGTGCTGGACCTCGGGGCCAACGTCGACTGCAGCGCTGAGCATCTGCTGCAATTCGGGGTCATGGGTTCCTGCCTGGTGAGCGCGGTCGAACACATCGAGCGACCCAGCATCGGCCTGCTGAATATCGGGGAAGAGGAAATCAAAGGCAACGAAGTCGTGAAGCAAGCCGCTGAGCTGCTGCGGCAAAGTGGTCTGAATTTTCTCGGTAACGTCGAGGGCACCGATATCTACAAGGGCACTACTGACGTCATTGTCTGCGATGGCTTCGTAGGCAACGTCGCCCTGAAGACCTCGGAGGGACTGGCACAGATGTTGGCCCAGTATCTGCGCGAGGAGTTCGGCCGCAACCTGTTCACCAAGTTGTGCGGCCTTATCGCGCTGCCGGTGATTAATGCCTTCCGCCACCGGGTTGATCACCGCCGCTACAACGGAGCGAGTCTGCTCGGCTTGAAAGGTATCGTGGTCAAGAGCCACGGCTCAGCCGACGCCTATGCTTTCGGTTTCGCCATCGGGCGGGCGTACGAGGAGGCCCGCCACAACATGCTGTCTCGCATCAGCGAGCGCATTGCCACGATCCACGAGAAGGCGGCATGATCTACACGAAGATCAGGGGCACTGGCAGCTATCTGCCGGAAAAGGTGCTGACCAACCGCGATCTCGAGCGTTTGGTGGATACGTCGGACGAGTGGATCGTCAGTCGCACCGGGATTCGCAGCCGGCACGTCGCTGCGGAGGGTGAGCTGGCAAGCGACCTGGCGGAGAAAGCGGCGCGACAGGCGATGCAGGCGGCGGCGGTTGTCGCAACCGACATAGACCTGATCATCGTCGCCACTACCACCCCGGACATGGTGTTTCCAAGCACCGCCTGCATTCTGCAGAACAAGCTCGGCATTGCCGGCTGTCCGGCGTTCGACCTGCAGGCAGTATGCAGCGGTTTCGTCTACGCGCTGGCTACAGCCGATCTGTACGTCCGAGCTGGCCAGGCCAAGCGCGTCTTGCTCGTTGGAACCGAGGTCTATTCCCGCATACTCGACTGGAGCGACCGCTCTACATGCGTGTTGTTCGGCGACGGCGCCGGCGCAGTGGTATTGGAGGCTTCGACCGAGCCCGGCATCCTTGGGGTGAAACTGCACGCCGACGGCAGCCATCGGGGCCAATTGACGGTTCCCGGACATGTGTGCCAGGGAAGGATATTCGGTACGCCCTTTGTCCACATGGATGGCGCAGCAGTGTTCAAGTTCGCGATAAGGGTTTTCGAGGAAGTCGCGCACGAGGTACTCGCCGCAACAGGAAAAACGGTGGCAGACGTCGACTGGTTCATTCCGCACCAGGCCAACATTCGCATCATGGACGCCACGGTGAGGAAGCTCGGGCTTCCTCATGAGAAGCTCATCTCGACCGTCGACCATCACGGCAACACTTCGGCTGCGTCTATTCCACTCGCACTGGACGAATCGGTGCGGGCGGGGAAGATCCGTCGTGGGGACACGCTGCTGCTCGAAGGTGTTGGCGGGGGCTTCACTTGGGGCGCAGTGCTAATTCGCTACTAAGCGCGTCCTGCCAACACACATGAAGATAGCGTTCGTTTTTCCAGGTCAGGGTTCGCAGTCGGTGGCGATGATGAAGCCCTACGAAGGTCTGCCAGGGCTGCGCGAGACCTTTGGCGAGGCCTCTGAGGCTCTCGGCCAGGACCTCTGGAAACTGGTGGAGCAGGGGCCTGCGGAGGCGTTGAACCTGACGGTCAACACGCAGCCGGTCATGCTTGCTGCAGGCGTCGCCCTGTACCGGGCATGGCATGCTGCCGGTGGCACGACCCCGTCAGTGCTGGCAGGCCACAGCCTGGGGGAATACAGTGCGCTGGTGGCTGCAGGTGCGCTCGAATTCAGGCACGCCGCGCAACTCGTGCGCTTCCGCGCCCAGTGCATGCAGGATGCGGTCCCCGCCGGCGTCGGGGCCCTCGCTGCCGTGCTGGGTCTTGAGGACAGCCTGGTGTGCGCCGCGTGTGCCGAGGCAAGCCGGGATGGTGAATCAGCCGAGGCCGCGAATTTCAATGCGCCGGGTCAGGTTGTCGTGGCCGGACACAAGTCGGCGGTGGAACGAGCGATCCAGAAAGCCAAGGCCAAGGGCGCGAAGCGCGCAGTGCTGCTGCATATGAGCGTACCTTCGCACTGCAGTCTGATGCAGCCCGCCGCTCAACGCCTGGCCTCGAAACTCGAAAGCGTTTCGATCGTCGCACCAAGCCTGACGGTATTCCAGAATGCGGACATGTCGCCGGGGACCAGCGAACGGGCGATCAAGGATGCGCTGGTACGCCAGCTCTATAAGCCGGTGCTTTGGGTGAACACCATCAGGTCCATGCTTGCAGGCGGTGTTACGACGATCGTCGAGTGCGGGCCTGGGAAGGTTCTGGCCGGCCTGAATAAGCGTATCGCTCCGGAGGCGACGACCCTGGCGTTGTCGGACCTCAACGCGTTTAACAATGCGCTGTCGGCCGTGAAGTAGACTCCAGATTCCGGGAGAAGCGATGCTCGAAGGCAAGGTGGCACTGGTTACTGGCGCGAGCCGCGGGATCGGCAAAGCGATCGCATTGGCGATCGGTGGGGCCGGCGCGAAGGTGTTGGGGACCGCGACCGGCGACAGCGGTGCGAAGTCGATCGGCACCTACCTGGCCGAAGCCGGCGTACAGGGTACCGGACTGGTGCTTGACGTCGCCGATGGCACGGCGTGCGACGAGATCGTCGCCGAGGCTGAGCAGAGATTCGGCGCGATCGGAATCCTGGTCAACAATGCGGGTATCACGCGCGACAACCTCCTCGTTCGAATGAAGGACTCCGAGTGGGACGAGATCATGGACACCAATCTTAAGTCGGTGTACCGGCTCTCCAGACTTGTTATCCGATCGATGATGAAAGCCCGCTACGGGCGCATCGTGAATCTGACCTCCGTGGTAGGCTTCATGGGCAATGCCGGGCAGGCAAACTATGCTGCGGCGAAAGCAGGTATCGTCGGCTTCAGCAAGGCCCTGGCCCGGGAAGTGGGTAGTCGCAGCATCACCGTGAACTGCATTGCGCCCGGTTTTATCGATACCGACATGACGCGATCCCTGGCCGAAGCTCAAAAACAGGCGCTGCTGGCCAATGTGCCGCTGGGACGATTCGGCCGGCCGGAAGAAGTCGCCGCCGCGGCGCTGTTTCTGGCTTCCGAAGGGGCGGCGTACGTCACCGGAAGCACGATCCATGTCAACGGCGGTATGCTGATGGATTGACCTCCTCACGTTTTCAAGTTTGCTAGAATACGCGCCGTCTTTCTCGGGGCTGTCAGGGCGAAACAAGAGCACCCGAGGCGCAGCACGGGCACCCGCAAAAGTTCTTCTTCAGAAGGGAAGGGATACTTAATGGAATCCATCGAACAACGTGTCAAGAAGATCGTCGCTGAGCAGCTCGGGGTCAACGAGGCCGACATAAAGAACGAGTCAACGTTCGTCGACGACCTTGGCGCCGATTCCCTCGATACAGTGGAACTCGTGATGGCGCTCGAGGAAGAGTTCGAGTGCGAAATACCCGACGAGGAGGCAGAGAAGATCACTTCCGTCCAGCAGGCCATCGACTACATCAAGGCCCACCTCAGCAGCTGACCCAGTTTTCCATCCATCGCCACTGGAGGCTCGTTGTCTCGGCGCCGAGTCGTCATTACCGGGCTGGGTATCATTTGTCCGGTCGGTAACTCCGTAAGCGAAGCTTGGTCGAACATCCTCGCGGGTAAGTCCGGCATCACCCGGATCACCCGCTTCGACGCCTCTCCGTTTGCCTCGCAAATTGCCGGGGAGGTAAAGAACTTCGATGTCGCGCAGTACCTTACGCCCAAGGAGGCGCGGCGCGGGGACGTCTTCATCCACTACGGGATCGCCGCCGGGATCCAGGCGCTCAGAGACGCCGGAATAGAGCCCAATCCGGCGAATGCCGAGCGCATCGGCGTTAACATCGGCTCGGGTATCGGCGGACTGCCGATGATCGAGGAAACCCACAGGCTCCTGCGCGATGTGGGAGCGCGAAAAATATCGCCATTCTTCATCCCAGGGGCGATTATCAACATGGTGTCGGGCAATCTTTCGATCATGTACGGGTTGAAAGGGCCTTCGCTGGCGATCGTAACGGCCTGCACGACTGCCACACATTGCATCGGGGACTCCGGTCGCCTGATCGAATACGGCGACGTTGACGTCATGGTTGCAGGCGGGTCGGAGGCCTGCATCAGCGCGCTCGGAGTGGGTGGATTCTCTGCGTCGAGGGCGCTGTCGACCCGCAACGACGATCCCGCCAGTGCCAGCCGGCCCTGGGATGTCGACCGCGACGGCTTTGTGCTCGGCGAGGGCGCGGGCGTGGTCGTGCTCGAGGAGTACCAGCATGCCAGGAAGCGTGGCGCGAAAATCTACTGCGAACTTGCGGGCTACGGCATGAGCGCCGATGCGCATCACATCACCGCCCCTTGCGAGGACGGTGAGGGCGCGGCGCGGTGCATGGTCAACGCCCTGCGCAACGGCAGCATCAATCCCGAGGAGGTCGGCTACATCAATGCCCACGGCACCTCGACTCCGCTGGGCGACGTTGCTGAAACCGTAGCGGTCAAACGGGCGTTCGGCGATCACGCCAAGCAACTCGCCGTCAGTTCCACCAAGTCCAGCGTCGGCCACCTTCTGGGAGCTGCCGGCGGCGTCGAGGCAGTATTTTGCGCCCTGGCGGTGAGGGACCAGATCGCGCCTCCGACGATCAACCTGCTGAAGCAGGACCCGCAATGCGATCTGGACTACGTCCCGAACACGGCACGTAAAATGAAGATCCAGGTCGCCCTGTCCAATTCCTTTGGCTTTGGCGGCACCAACGGAACGCTGGCGTTCCGGGTCGTCTGACAGACACCCGCAGCGGCGGCACCTCTTGCGGTGGTGACGCCCCGCTCTTGCCGGCATGAGGCCTTTCAAACGCGCCACCTATCAACTGCGTTACTCGTCCGCCAACCGCCCCCGCAGCGGCGGCCGGCGAATCGTTCTCTGGCTTACTATTCTGATGCTCGCCTCGGTCGCCGCGGCCGGAGCCTGGCTGTTCCGGTACGCGACCACGCCGTTCGATGTACCGCCGGGCTCGAGACAGTTCCACATCAACCAGGGACAAGGTCTTAGCCAGATCGCCCGGAGTCTGGAGAGCAAATCCATAGTCGCCGACGATGCGTCATTCGTCATCCTCGCGCGGGTGCTTGGCAAATCAACAGCGATCAAGGCTGGAAGCTACGACGTCCCCGGGGCGATCGCCCCGCTTGCGCTGCTCCAGAAGTTCGAGAAGGGCGAGTTCGCCAAGGGCCAGATCCGCTTCATCGAGGGCTGGACGTTCCGCCAGATGCGCGCTGCCCTCGATGATCATCCCGGGTTGCGCCACGATACCCGGGACTTGAGTCCGTCGGAAATTCTCGATCACCTCGACGCCTCGGAGAGCCACCCCGAGGGGCTGTTCTTTCCCGATACCTATTTCTTCGCCGCCGGCACCAGCGATCTGGCGATACTGCGGCAAGCCTACGCGAAGATGCGGGACCGTCTGGAATCGTTCTGGCCAGCGCGCGCGAGAGGCCTGCCGCTGTCGTCACCCTACGAGGCGCTTGTCCTCGCCTCGATAGTGGAAAAGGAAACCGGCGTGGAAGCAGAACGCGAGATGGTCGCGTCGGTATTCCTGAATCGTCTGAAGCGCGGGATGCGCCTGCAAGCGGATCCGACGGTGATATACGGCCTGGGCGAAACGTTCGACGGTAATCTGCGACGGCGCGACCTGCTCACCGATCAGCCTTACAACTCTTACACCCGTGCCGGCCTGCCGCCAACCCCCATCGCGATGCCAGGAGAAGGCGCGCTGCGCGCCACGCTGAACCCGGCAAAAAGCGCTGCCCTGTACTTCGTTGCGCGCGGAGACGGCAGCCACGAGTTCTCGGATACGCTGGCCCAGCACAATCGGGCGGTGGGTCGCTATCAGAAGCCACGGTGATCACCGGACGATTCATCACGTTTGAAGGCATAGACGGTGCAGGAAAGAGCACCCACCTTGCCTGGGCGGCAGCGCTGCTTCGGGGCCGGGGCCGGACAGTAAGGGTGACCCGAGAACCCGGCGGGACCCTGCTGGGAGAGCGGTTGCGCGACTTGCTGCTCCGCACCGACGGAGAGGTCGATGCGAACACCGAGGCCTTACTGATGTTCGCTGCGCGCAACGAGCACCTCGAGCGCGTCATCCGTCCCGCGTTGATCCTCGGAGAGACCGTGCTCTGCGACCGGTTCACTGATGCAAGCTTTGCCTATCAGGGTGGCGGCCGCGGAATATCGGTGGAGCGTTTGCGGGCACTGGAAATCTGGGTGCAACGGGGCCTACAGCCAGATCTGACCCTCTACTTCGATTTGCCGGTGGCTACGGCCAAGAGACGAATCGCCGATATGAAGGTGCCCGACCGATTCGAGCGCGAGGACTCGGGATTCTTTGAAAGGGTGCGCTCCGCTTACCTTGAGCGAGCCCGGGAGGAGCCGGGCAGGATCATCGTCATCGACGCCGGCGAAAGCATTGCCAATATCCAGAAAAATCTTGAAGATAGGATCTTAAAGGTTTGTTAAGACTAGAGTTACCGTGGCTTCAGGCAACCCTCGACCGAGTGCCATCAGCGCTGCCGGCGGCGCTCCTCTTGAGCGGCCAGAAAGGCTTGGGAAAGGGGGCTCTGGCACTCGCGCTAGCACAATCAAGGCTGTGCGAGGGTAAGGCCACTCCAGGGGCCGGGTGCGGTACCTGCCCCTCATGCCACCTGTTTGTCTCCGGCAACCATCCGGACTTCAGATTGTTGAGACCGGAGGCCCAGACGGATGAAGCGCAAGGGGAAGATGAACCGACTGCAACAGCCAAGAAACCCTCCTTGTATATCAGGATCGAGGCAGTGCGGGCGGTTTCCGAGCTTGCCGGCATGACCTCCCACAGGGGGGGGGCACGTGTGGTAGTAATCGCGCCGGCCGAGTCCCTCTACCCCAGTGCCGCCAATGCGCTCCTGAAGATACTGGAGGAGCCGCCTCCGCTGATGCACTTCCTGCTTGTCAGTCATGAACCTCATCGGCTGCCGAAAACCATACTGAGCAGGTGTCTTCGGGTGGCGGTGGTCGCACCGACGCTTGGGTCGGCGCGTGACTGGCTGCAGGAAAGGGCAGGGGAGCGTAGCGAACTGGCGCTGGCGATGGGCGCATATGCACCGCTTTCCGCGGCTGACCTGGCCCAGAACGATGAGTACTGGATATCCCGGCGGGCCTTCATGGACGAATTCTGGCGGGAGGACGGAGACCCGATGACGATGGCCCAGTACGCCGAACCGCTGGAGCCCGCCGCGCTGGCCAGCATGTTACAAATGTGTTGCCACGATATTCTGACGGCCCGGCACGGCATCCAGGTGCGCTACCACCGCGACTACGCAGCAAAGATCCGGAAACGCTCTCTCCTATGGGCGCCGCAGGCGGTCGCGAAGTGGCACGACGAGATCTTGCGCTTCGCGCGCTCAGCCTATCATCCACTTAATCGTCGGCTGGCGCTCGAGGCGCTGTTCGCAGCACTGCCGGTTGCGTAGATACCTGAGTGCAACTCTCCGACGCGTTCCGGCGTCCTGTCCCTCGCTCACCGGACAACGACCAGCCGACGCATACGGCGTGAGGAACATCTGAGATATAGAGTGTTACGACATGATTTTATATGAGACTAGAGCTCGTCGACTCACACTGCCACATCAACTTTCCGGAGCTGGCAGGGGACCTTGAAGGGATCCTTTCCAGGATGGCGCAGGCTGGAGTCCACCAGGCCCTTTGCGTGTCGGTGAGCCTCGAGACTTTTCCGGAGGTCCTCGCGCTTGCGGAACGTTTCCCGAACATCTACGCCTCGGTCGGAGTTCATCCCGACCATACCGAGGGAAAGGAACCCGACGAGGAGGGATTGGTCCTGGCCTCTCTCAACCCCAGGGTGGTTGCGATCGGCGAGACGGGCCTGGACTACTACCGCCTTTCAGGCGACCTCGAATGGCAGCGCCGGCGGTTCAGAACCCATATCCGCGCTGCCCGAAGGGCACGAAAGCCTCTGATCATTCACACCCGTGAAGCCGCTCAGGACACGGTGCGGCTGATGCGCGAGGAGTCGGCCGGCGAAGCAGGGGGCGTGATGCACTGCTTTACTGAGTCTTGGGCTGTCGCCGAGGCCGCACTGGATCAAGGGTTCTATATATCGTTCTCCGGAATCATCACTTTCAAGAATGCAGGCGCGCTGCGGGAGGTCGCAGCACGGGTGCCTCTGGAGCGAATACTGGTCGAAACCGATTCTCCTTATCTCGCGCCAGTGCCTCATCGTGGGAAACCGAACCAGCCAGCCTACGTGCGGCATGTCGCCGAGACCCTGGCCGGGGTGAAGGGAATGACGATCGAGCAGATAGCCTGCGCGACGACCGAGAACTTTCTGCGCCTGTTTCGACCACCCGTGGTAGCGTCGACGCACGGCTGATCTTCGGGGAGTGCAGATCGAATGGCGTGGCTCGAGAACGCTTGGATCACCCTGGTCATCGGGGTTAGGGATGCCGGCCGCTGCCTCAAGCAACCGTTCGCCACCGCCGCCTGCGACTTTTTCTGGCCCGCGGTGATCCTGCTGGTTATCCTCGGCGGCCTGGCCGGGCTGATTCTGATCGTCAGGGCGATGCTTCGCGATTACCTGGCGCATCGCCGGGCGGCAGCCCGCTGGCGTGCGGAGCAGGAGGTCGCGCCGGCAGAAGTCCTGGAGCAGTCCAGATGGCGGGGTGACGCTGCATCGGTTGACGGCCTCTCGCAAGCCGAGCTGGCGGCGCGCATCAAGGAGCAGCTCGACCGTCAGCGGCAGCGCTGACTCCAAGCCTTTCCCTAGCCGGGTCCGGCAGGGGTCCTCAGAAGGCTCAGGCGCGCGTATCGCTTCTGGAAGCCCTTTTGCCAAACGGCTATAGAAAAATCACCGCAGGAAGCCTGTATAAGCCCCGGAACCGGTGTGCTTTTAGGGTCCATGAGGGCGCGAGGGCGCACCTCCCGACCGAGGGAGTATATTCGTATAATGTATATTATGTAAAGTCTCTCCAAGGATGCCTTCCGGTCCTCCTGGTTTGCGCACGAGGCAGGATCGCATCCGTCCACCCGACTGGCGGTTCAACTCGTCGCCAATAGAACATACCCAGTGTTGGCGTGCCCCGCCGGACCGGAGCGATCTCACATGGCGAAAGTGCGCTTAGAAGATCCGCGAATAGATCCAGAGCACGAATCTGATTGCGCCAATCACGAAGAACGCGATGAGTACCCCCAGCGTTACGTCCCACATGAATTCCGATCCACCAAGAGTGCGGACCAGCAGGTCTCGTAGCACGGTCATCTTCAAACCTCTCTGCGGTTCAGCGACGTTTTAACCTGACGGATTCGCTCGTAGCACACCATCGCTACCGAGGCCGCCACGTTCAGCGACTCCACTTCCTCCGCGATCGGGATCTGGATGACGGAATCGGCCTGGGTCAGCAGATCTCCGGCGAGGCCAACGCCCTCCCCTCCGAACATTACCGCGCAGTCGCCTCTCAGATCCGCATCGAACAATGCAATACCGGATCGAGCCGCGGCAGCGTAGATCTTTCCCTTGAACGTTTCGAGCCCGGTCCGGAGATCAGCGTGATCCGCGATCGACAGGACGAATTGAGCGCCCATTCCACCGCGCAAGCACTTGGGCGACCACGGGTCTGCGCAGCTCGACGATAGCAGGGCTTTGGTTGCGCCGCTGGCCTTAGCGGTACGAAGAATCGAACCAACGTTTCCGGGGTCCTGGATGCCGTCGAGCACGAGCCAGAACTCCTTCCCTGCCCTCGCCTGCCGATCGATTCGTGGAATCTCCACGACCGCCAGCATGCCCGTAGGCGTTTCCACCGGGGCAAGTGATGCGAACAGCGCATCGGGGAGATTCAACAGCCGGCCAGGTGTACGCTTGGGAAGCAATTCGCGGATCTCCGCCGACTGCAGCCCGGCATCGCTGACGATGACGGCAGCCCGCTCCAGACCGAAACGATCGGCGTACGCCTGAACCAAGTGTGCGCCATCGAGAACGGTCTTACCCAGCTTGCGGCGCTCTCGGGACGACTCGATGAGTCGCCTGGCGAGCTTGAGGAGGGGGTTATGATCCGAGGTGATTCGTTCCATGGCAGGCTGCTGGCGCACGTTATGCTCCTCAACAACCTGATTTCGGGAGAAGTAGGTGAAACTTTGGTGCCCAGGGCCGGAGTCGAACCGGCACAGCCTTTCGGCTAGCGAATTTTAAGTCCGCTGCGTCTACCAATTTCGCCACCCGGGCAGATCCCGCGGCGCGATCCAGAGCATAACGCGAAGCCCAGAGAAACTGTTGGAGGCGGGGGTCGGAATCGAACCGGCGTCCACGGCTTTGCAGGCCGCTGCATAACCACTCTGCCACCCCGCCATTGAACCGAAGAAAAGGAAAACGGCTGATATCCGGTCGTTTCAGTGGAGGCAGGCTACGCTGCAACCGAAACGACTTCCGCCGTTTTCCCTTGTGGGATCTGGAGCGGGAAACGAGTCTCGAACTCGCGACCTCAACCTTGGCAAGGTTGCGCTCTACCAACTGAGCTATTCCCGCTTGAGGAATGCGGAATTATAGGGAGCGAAGCCTGCTTGTCAAGAAAACCTCATCGCTTCAACAACTCCGGCGAAGCACGCCGCAAGTAGTATCCCATCGACCAAAGCGTCAGCAGCGCCGCCAGGTAGATCAGCCAGGTGCCGATCGCGTGCGTGCTCAGGCCGAGGAATGGATCGTGGTACAGCAGCAGCGAGATCGCCACCATCTGTGACACGGTCTTCAGCTTTCCGACCATGGAAACCGCCACGCTGCGGCTTTCGCCGATCTTCGCCATCCACTCGCGCAGCGCCGAGATCGCGATCTCGCGGCCGATGATGATCGCGGCGATGAAGGCCTCGCAGCGCCCGAGCCACACTAGCATGATCAGCGCGGTAGACACCATCAGCTTGTCCGCCACCGGATCGAGAAACGCGCCGAACGGCGAAGTCTGCTTGAGCGTGCGCGCCAGCCAGCCGTCAAGCCAGTCGGTGATCGCGGCGAGCACGAAGATCGCGGTCGCGAGGATGTTGCGGTTGTGCTCGGGCACCCAGTCTTGCGGCAGGTAATAAACCAGCAGCAGCAGAGGGATCAGCAGGATTCTCAGCCAGGTGAGCAGGTTCGGGACGTTGAACGGCATGCTTGGGCGTCTGTTCAATGCAACTGTTGGTAAATGCGCTCCGCGAGCGCCCGGCTGATGCCTTCGACCTGCTGCAACTCCTCGATGCTGGCCGACGCCACTCCCTTGAGCCCGCCGAAGCGCGACAGCAGCTTCTGCCTGCGCTTGGCGCCGATGCCTTCAACCTCTTCGAGCATCGAACGGGTGCGTGCCCTGCCACGCCGGTTGCGATGGCCCTGGATCGCAAAACGATGGGCTTCGTCGCGAACCTGCTGGATCAGATGCAGTCCGGGGTGGTCGGGCGCAAGCCGCAGCGGCTCGCGTCCGCGCGGGAACACGATCTGCTCCAGCCCGGGTTTTCTGCCTTCTCCTTTGGCCACACCGAGCAGGGCTACTTCGCCGACCCCCAACTCGGTCAGCACTTGCTGCGCGGCCGCCACCTGCCCTTTGCCCCCGTCTATCAGAATCAGATCCGGCATCCTGCCCTCGCCTTCGACGATACGCCGGTAACGCCGTTCCAGAGTCTGGCGCATGGCAGCATAGTCGTCCCCCGGCTCGATTCCGGAGATGTTGAATCGCCGGTATTCTCCAGGCTGCATCGCAGCGTGATCGTAAACCACGCAGGAGGCGACCGTCGCTTCGCCCATGGTGTGGCTGATATCGAAGCACTCGATGCGCTGCACCGGCTCGGCCAGCGCCAGCGCCTCCTGC